>Ga0070738_10001681_pt1 | contig 41498 bp, 37 predicted proteins | sample Coa_R2_2_FD_66446 | JGI IMG/M metagenome (GOLD analysis project Ga0070738, IMG submission 66446) | Surface soil microbial communities from Centralia Pennsylvania, which are recovering from an underground coalmine fire - Coalmine... | ecosystem: Environmental > Terrestrial > Soil > Unclassified ...
GGCACCTTCCAGGACAAAACCAGCATGGACAGGATCCTGTTCGCCGTCTTCACCCACGAAAACAAGTCACAGGGCGTCAGTACCCCTTTCCTCCTGACACAGAACAATTGACGTTACCCCGCGCTCGCGCCGGTGATAGCGATGACGTTCCCGGCCATGTCTGGCTCCTCGGTGAGCTCCCAATGTCAGAACGGCATCAATGGCCGATCGGGTTCCGACCATGCAGGGGCCGAGTATGAGAATTCAGCGTGTGCCGCGGCCGCTGGGCATCGCCGTGGTGCCGGACCCGCCCGGAGCGCAGCCGGTGCTGGTCGCGCCGGCGCTTTCGGTGGCGCGGCCTGGTGGCGCACCCGTGGGACAGCCGCCGGGATGGGCCGCGCCGCCCGTACCACTCGTAAGCGGCCCCGGAGCGCCTGAACCGTAATATGGGCTGGACGGCGGGTTGAGGCTCGCATTCGGTTCCCTTGTGGCCGTCGTCCCCGAGCCGCCGATGGCGTTGCTGCCCGATTGAGTGGGGCTGCTCTGCGCGAACGCGGCCATGCCTGTCCACATCACGAGCGGAAGGACGAGGGCGAGGCGGCTCCATTGAATTGTCGTGTTCCGGCTTTTCATCGGCGTGTTCCGTCCTGCTTACCGGACTCCATCAAGGCTCATCTTGAGAACCCGGGAGGCGCAGTCATGTTCCGCCGCTTCGTGCCATTATGGAATTCTCGATCCTGCGCGCCGTTTGCCGGGCAATCGATGCACTGGCTGGGCCTCTTATGGCTATCGGCAGAATCACGATGATAGCGATTGCCGCCACGCTCGCCCTGGTGGGCTGCGATAGATCCTATTCAACGCAAGAGGTCGGCTACCACGGCTATGTGAGCAAGGGCACGACAACGGCAAGCGCGAAGATCACGCCACCATCGAGCGGGACCAGCAACGGCACTGACATGGCGGTTCCGGTGAAGACGAAATAGCTGACGAACGTTTCCCCCGGCGCGCCGTCCGACCTTGCGCCGTGTTAACGATAAGGGGGCCAGAGGAGCTTCACATGCGCGACGCGCGATGGCCTATCCGGCTCCTGGCGCTGTTGATCTGCGCCGCTTGTGCGGTTCCGATGGCGAGCGCGGCGACCTCGGATAGCAGGACAAACGAACGGCCACTGAGCGATCAGGACCGCCAATTCCTCTATTGGGCGAATGACATAGGTATGGCCGATGCCGCGCTGAGCAGGCTGGCGGAGCAAAAGACTGAGAATAGCGCGGTCAAGGATCTGGCACGTCGATTCCTCGAACAGGAGAAGCGCGACCGCGCCGCGCTCAACGCGCTGGCGCAGGCGCATCGCCTCTCGCTGCCGCGCGAACCCGTCAAAGAGGATCGCGATCTCCATGACAATCTCGCCGCCACGCGCGACGGCGAGTTCGACCATCTCTTCATGCGCAAGATGGTCGCCGATATCCGCAAGACCATCGATCTATACGACCAGCAGGCGAGGACCGGGCGAGCTCCCGACGTCGAAAGTTTTGTCGCCGAGGCTTTGCCGCGGCTGCGGCAGCTCGACGATCGGGCGCGGCACGCCGATCTTCAGCTTCCCGGCACCGCGCCCTTGATGTCGCCGTCGGGCAGAATTTCGGACCATCGTCCATCGCCGGGACCGATGTAAGCGCGTGCTGAAGACGCGGCGGCGCAATGGGTAGCAGGAACAAACTATTGCGATCCGCGTTATGTGACTACCGTGCTCCAGCCTGGGCGGCGAGCGATGGCGGCGATCTTTGGGCCACGAGCCAACCTGTTGATGAACGCCAGCCTGCTCGGTGGTGCCACGGGCGCGGTCTTTCTGGCCCTCCTGATCTGGGGCGTGCCGATCATGAACTACAACACGCAAGTAGGCCTGATCCCGCCTCAGCCGGTGCCGTTCAGCCATAAGCATCATGTGAGCGGCCTCGGACTCGATTGCCGTTATTGCCACACTTCGGTCGAGGAGGCGCAGAACGCAGGAATTCCGCCGACCGCGACCTGCATGACCTGCCACTCGCAGCTTTGGACCAACGCCTCCGTGCTGGCCCCGGTACGACAGAGTCTCGCCGAAGCGAAGCCGTTGCATTGGAACCGCGTCTACACGCTCCCCGACTACGTCTATTTCGACCACAGCATTCACATCGCGAAGGGTGTCGGTTGCACCGAATGCCACGGTCCGATCGGCGACATGCCGCTCACCTGGAAGGCCGTCAATCTCTATATGAGCTGGTGCCTTGAATGCCATCGCAACCCGGCACCGCATCTGCGCCCGCGCGAAGCGGTGTTCGATCCGCATTGGCAGCGGACATCCTCGACGCCTTCGGGCGAGCAGCTTCTGGCGCAATACCACATCCACCCGCAGACGCTCGCGGATTGCTCGGTATGTCACCGATGAGCCGGGCAGGCGGACCGGTCGATCTGGCCGCACTGCGGCGCAAGCTCGCTCAGGGGCGTGGCCGGGATTACTGGCGCAGCCTCGAGGAGCTGGCGGAGACGCCGGAGTTTCTTGCCTCGCTCAGCGAAGAGTTCCCGCCTTTCGCCGAAGCCGCGGCCGGCACGCTCGATCGCCGGCGCTTCGTTCAGCTCATGGCCGCTTCGCTCGCGCTCGGCGGACTCTCGGCCTGCGGACCCGAACCGGCATCGCGAGAGCTCCTGCCCTATGTCGAGCAGCCGCCCGGCATCGTTCCCGGCCGTTCGCGCTACTACGCGACCGCGACCACGCGCGATGGCTATGCCGATGGCGTGACGATCGAGCATCAGATGGGCCGTCCGATCAAGGTCGAAGGCAATCCCGATCATCCCGCGAGCCTCGGCGCCACCAGCGCCATCGGGCAGGCGACCATTCTCGGCCTTTATGACCCTTATCGCGCGCAGGCGGTGACGCGGCGCGGCGCGGTCCAGAGCTGGGAATCCTTCGTCACGACAATCATCGAGCGGCGCCGGAGCTGGACCGCCAATGGCGGCGACGGCCTCTATCTGCTGACGGGTGCCACTACCTCGCCGACCCTGGGCGCTCAGATGAGCGCGCTGAAGGCGGCCTATCCCTCGCTCCATTGGCATCAATGGGAAGCCGTGGGCCACGACAATGCGCGCGCGGCGAGCCAATCGGTCTTCGGACGGCCGCTCGACATGATCTTCGACTTCACCAAGGCCGATCTGATCCTGGCGGTGGACAGCGATTTCCTCACCGGCGCGCCGGGCCATCTGCGCTATGCGCGCGATTTCGCCACGCGGCGGCGCGCCGACGAGGTGAAGGAAGAGATGAGCCGGCTCTACGCGCTCGAAAGCACGCCGACGCTCGCCGGCGCCAAAGCCGATCATCGCCTGATGCTGTCGCCGGCCGAGATCGCCGCCGCCATGCGATTCCTGGCGGCCGCGACGGGGGCGGGTCCGCAGGAATGGGCCGGAAGCAATGCGCCGCAAGCCACAGCGCTCCGGGCGATTGCGCAAGACCTGCAGCAACATCATGGCCGCATTCTCATCCATGCCGGACGCGAACAGCCGGCCGATGTGCAGGCGATGGTGCTGGCGATCAATCATGCTCTGGGCGCGTTCGGCGCGACGGTTCGCGCGATCGAACCGGTCGAGCTCGCGCCGACGGATCATGCGCAATCGCTCACCGAACTCGTCGACGCGCTGAAGGCGGGCAAGGTCGATACCCTCGTGATGCTCGGCACGAACCCGGTTTACACGGCGCCGGCCGATCTCGACTTCGCCGCCGCGCTCCCTAAGGCCAAGCTCTCGATCCATCTTGGCGAATACGCCGATGAGACGGCGGCGCAATGCGAGTGGCACATACCGCAGAGCCACGAATACGAAGCGTGGAGCGACGCGCGCGCCTATGACGGCACGGTCACCATCCAGCAGCCGCAAGTCCGCCGCTTCTATGAGAGCCGTTCGGCTCATGAGCTAGTCGCGACGCTTCTCGGCGACACGCAGCCGGATGGCCATACGATCCTGCGCGCCCATTGGCAGCGCGCTTCCGGCAAGAAGGACAGTGATTTCGAGGCGTTCTGGCAAGACTCGCTGCGCCGCGGTATCGTGGCGGAGAGCGCGGCCGCAGCGGTGGCCGTCTCGCCGCGCCAGGACTTTCTGCAATCCTTGTCCAAGCCCGGCAATCCGACAGCCGGTGCTTTGACCGTGCTCTTCCGCCCGGATATGGGACTCTGGGACGGGCGCTTTGCCGGAAATGGCTGGCTCCAGGAGATGCCGCGGCCCTTCACGCGGCTCACCTGGGACAATGCGGCGATGATTGCGCCCGCCACCGCCGAAAAGCACGGGCTCGCCGAGGCCGACATGATCGAGCTCACTCTCGACGGGCGCAAGCTCCGCGCGCCGGTCTGGGTTCTGCCGGGTCAGGCGCCGGATTGCATCACCCTGCCCTTGGGCTATGGCCGCACCGCCGCGGGTCCCATCGCCAGCGGGGTCGGCTTCGACGCCTACAGGCTCAGGGCAAGTCGCGCGCTCTGGGAGGCGCAGGGTGCCGCCCTGAAGCGGCTCGACGAGAAATACGTCTTCGCACCGACCCAGCTCTATGGCGGCACCGCGGGACGCGACCTCATTCGCGACGGCTCGCTCGCCGATTTTCTCAAGGACGAGCATTTTCTCGAGCACAAGGCACCCGACGAATCTCTCTATCCCGGCTATCGCTATGTCGGCACCGCCTGGGCGATGAGCATCAACCTCAATTCCTGCATCGGCTGCCAGGCCTGCGTGGTCGCCTGTCAGGCGGAAAACAACATCCCCGTCGTCGGCAAGGACCAGGTGCATCAGGGGCGCGCCATGCATTGGCTGCGCATCGACCGCTACTACGCCGGCGCGCTCGATGATCCCCGCATTGCGTTCCAGCCGGTGCCCTGCATGCATTGCGAGAATGCGCCCTGCGAAGTGGTGTGCCCGGTGCAGGCGACGGTGCATGACTCCGAAGGACTCAATGTGATGGTCTATAACCGCTGCGTCGGCACGCGGTTCTGCTCGAACAACTGCCCCTACAAGGTCCGCCGCTTCAACTTCTACAGCTACACGAGCCGCGATCCGCGGCCGCGCGCTTCGTGGAATCCGGAAGTGACGGTGCGCGACCGCGGCGTGATGGAAAAATGCACCTATTGCATTCAGCGCACCCGCGCCGCGCAGATCGATGCCGATCGCGACAATCGCGCGATCCGCGACGGCGAGGTCGTCACCGCCTGTCAGCAGGCCTGTCCGACGCAGGCCATCGTCTTCGGCGATCGCAATGATGAGAACAGCGCCGTCGCGCGACGCAAGGCGAGCCCCTTGGACTATGTCATGCTCGACGAGCTCAACACGCGGCCGCGCACCAGCTACACCGCCGAAATCCGCAACGTCAATCCCGCTCTGGCCAAGGAGCAGGCATGACCGAGCTCGCGCAAGAGCAGGGCTATGCCCCCATCATCGAACCGAGCGTGACCTTGAGCTCGGTCAGCGAGCAGGTCAGCGAGATCGTGCTGCGGCCCGGTGCGCCGCGCTGGTGGTGGGTCGGATTCAGCTTCTCCTTCGCGCTGTTTCTCTTGCTGGTGATCGCCGCCTGCTGGCTCTTCATCAACGGCATCGGCGTGTGGGGTGTGCAGATCCCTGTGGCCTGGGGCTTCGCCATCCTCGAATACATCTGGTGGATCGCGCTGGCGAGCGGCGGAACGATCGTCTCGGCGCTCTTCTATCTCACGCGTTCGAAATGGCGCTCGGCCACGAACCGCATCGCCGAATCGATGCTGCTCTGCGCGATCGCGCCGGCGGGCCTCATGCCGATCTTCCATATCGGGCGGCCGGGTCTCTTCTACTGGATCTTCGCCTATCCCAACGCGATGGGCATCTGGCCGCAATTCCGCAGCCCGCTCTTGTGGGATTTCGTCTGCATCATCTGTTACGTGCTCATGTCGATCTTCTTCTACTACGTGGGCATGCTGCCGGATCTCGCGACCGTGCGTGATCGCGCCCGCACGCCGTTGAAGCAGATCTTCTACGGCGTGTTGGCGCTGGGATGGCGCGGGTCGGCGCGGCACTGGGCCAGATACAAGCTGGTCTATCTCATCATGGCGGCGATCATGGCGCCGATGGTGATCTCGGTGCACAGCGTGGTCGGCCTCGACTTCGCCGCCGGCCTCACGCCGGGATGGCACTCGACGCAATTTCCACCCTACTTCTTCTTCGGCGCAGTCATCTCCGGCGTCGCGCTGGTGATCATGCTGACGATTCTCGTGCGCTGGGGCTATGGCCTCTACGGCGTCATCACCGCGCATCACCTGAATGCGCTCGCCAAGGTGATGCTCACCGGAAGCGTGATGCTCACCTACTCCTACGCTTTGGAAGCGTTCGGGCCGTTCTATGGCAGCGATGTCGCCGAACGAACCATGTTTCTGGAACGTCTCTTCGGCCTCTATGGCTGGATCTATTGGGTCCATCTCGTGCTCAACGCCTTCATCCCGCAGCTTCTCTGGCTGCCTTGGATACGCGTCCGCCCCGTGCCGCTCTTTGCGATTTCCCTGGGCATCATCGTCGGCATGTGGCTCGAACGCTTCATCATCGTCATCACCAGCCTGCATCGCAACTTCATGCCGTCGATGTGGGGGAATTTCTACCCGACCTTCTGGGATTGGGCGACGCTCGCCGGCTCGATCGGCATCTTTCTCACGCTGTTCTTCTTGATTCTGCGGCTGCTGCCGATCGTGTCGATCGCTGAGATGCGCGAGATCATTCACGAGGAGAGGCAATCGTGAGCGAAGCGCCGCTCTATGGCATCACCGCGGAGTTCGCGAACGCGGCGGCGCTCCTTGCGGTGGCGCAGCGGCTCCGCCTCAACGGCTTTCGCCGCATCGACGCCTATACGCCTTTTCCTGTCGAGGGGCTCGACGCGATGATGCACCCGCCTCGTCGCCCCTGGATCCCTTTGCTCATCCTCTTCGGCGGGGTCGTGGGCGCAGGCTACAGCTATTTCCTGCAATATTGGGCCGCCGTCCTCAGCTATCCCATCAATGTCGGCGGCCGTCCGTTCAATAGCTGGCCCGCTTTCGTTGTTCCCTCCTTTGAAGTCACGGTGCTGTTCGCGGTAACCACGGCGCTGTTCGCCCTTCTGCTGTTCTGTGGATTGCCGCGACTTTATCACCCGATCTTCAACGTTCCCGACTTCGACCGCGCTTCGCAGGATCGCTTCTTTCTCTCCGTGGAAGCATCGGACCCCTATTTCGACGTCGAACGGCTGCGCGACATCTTCGAGCGGCATGCGGCGATCCGTGTGTCGGTGGTGCCGGCATGAGGCCGCGTCATCTACTGCTCATGGCCGCGATGGTTGCGCTTGTCGCCTGCGACAACATGGCGAATCAACCGAAGCAGCTACCCTACGAAGCCTATCGCGGCGAGACCGGGACCTCGCCGCGCCTGCCGCCCCCCGGCACCGTCGCGCGCGATGATGCACCGGCGCCCCCTCCGCCGCCGGTAACCATCGCGCTTTTGCAACGCGGACAGGAGCGCTTCGACATTTACTGCGCGCCCTGCCATGGCCGCGTCGGCGAGGGCAATGGCATGATCGTGCAGCGCGGCTTTCCCAATCCGCCCTCCTATCACATCGACCGCCTGCGCGAGGCGCCAAGCCAGCATTTCTACGACGTCATCACCAATGGCTATGGCGTCATGTATTCCTATGCCGCGCGCGTCGCGCCGGCGGATCGCTGGGCGATCACCGCCTATATCCGTGCGCTTCAGGCGAGCCAGCGTGCGAAGGTCGCCGACATACCGGAAAACGAGCGGAGCGCTCTCCGATGAACAATCATCGCGCTCCGACACGTCCCCTCATCGTTGCGCTCGCGGCGATGGTGTTGGGAGGCGTGGCCTGCATCATCGGTCTCGTGATCGACGAGCGCGCCTTTTTCCCGGCTTGGCTATGCGCGGTCATTTTCTGGCTGGCCTTGCCGCTCGGCGCGGTCACGCTGGTGATGGTGCATGATCTCACGGGCGGCCGGTGGATGGCGACGGCGCGGCCTGTCCTGGACAGCGCGATCGCAACCATGCCCATCGCCACGGTCGCTTTCCTCCCGGTGCTTGCCGGACTCGGCCATCTCTACAGCTGGTCGCAACCGGGCGCACCCGGCCTCGGCAATGCCTTCTATCTCAACGACACGTTTTTCATCGTCCGATACGCCGTCTACTTCGTCGTGTGGAATGCCTCAGCGCTCTGGGCGCTGGCCGCGCCGCGTGGCGGCGCCATCGGCGTCGCGCCGGCGCTATCCTGGATCAGCGGCATCGGCCTTCTGCTGCTGGCTTTCGCGACGACCTTCGCGTCGTTCGATTGGATCATGTCCCTCGAGCCGCAATTCTGGTCCTCGGTCTTCGGCATGATCTTCGGTGCGGGCGAATTCAACATATCGCTGGCTCTCGTGCTGCTTGCGATCGCCTTGCAAAAGCCGGCCCTCCGCGCCGTTCAGGCCGGTTACCGCGAGCACCTCGCCGATCTGGCCGCGATCCTGCTCGCGACCACGATCTTCTGGGCCTATGTCGAATATTGCCAATTCCTCATCGTCTGGGAGGAAAATCTGCGCAGCGAAATACCGTGGTACCTGCACCGCTTCGCGGGTTCATGGGAGGCGGTGCTCTATACGGTGGCCGGCGCGGGCTTCTTCATCCCCTTCTTCGTCCTGGTCTGGACGCCGAGCAAGCGCAACCGCGGCATCGTCGCGGTCTCCTGCGGCCTGATCTTTCTCGCCCAGCTCATCCATGTGTGGTGGCTCGTCCTCCCCGATTTCCCGAACAGCGGCTTCGGGTGGCTCGATGTGGCCGCCTTCTTCGCGCTTGGCGGGCTCGTGATGTCCGCCTTCCTCTGGCGTCTGCGCTATGGGCAACTCTTGCCGCAACGCGCGGCGCGGCCGGCTCCGGAGGCGCTCCATGGCTGATCGCAGCGAACGGGTGTTCGACAATCCCGAGACCCTCTTCGAAGACCGGGATTGGAAGCTGGCCATCATCGCGGTGCTCGCCATCGTGACCTTCGCCTTCGTCCTCGTGATACCGCTCGTTCTGCGCGGCAGCTATCCCGAGGCGATGGGCGATGCTGCGAAAAAGCAAACGGTGGTACCGCCGGCGCCTTTGCTCCAGACGGATCCGCCCGCCGATCTCGAAGATTTCCGCGCCGAAGAGGAGGCCCGGCTCAACAGCTACGGCTGGGTCGATCGCAGCAAGGGCATCGTGCATATCCCGATTACGCGGGCCATGACGGAACTCGCCGCCAAAGGCATTCCCGATTTTCCCAAGGGAAAGCCGTGATGCGGATGCTCGCCCTCATTCTTATGCTGGGCGCCCTTGTGCCGGGCGCGCCGGCAGCGGCGCACTCGTCGCTGAAGCCGGAGCAGCTTGCCGATCTTTCTTTCCGCCAGCATCCGGGCGCGGCCTTGCCGGTGAACACGCCGCTCCTCGATGAGGACGGCCGCCCCGTGCGGCTCGGCGACTACTTCGCCGGGCGGCCGGTCATTCTGGTGCTCGATTATCTGCGCTGCCGCACGCTCTGCGGCTTCGTCCTCAACAATCTGGCGACGACGCTCGCGCATGTGCCGCTCGCGCCGGGCAAGGATTTCGCGGTGGTTGCCGTGAGCATCGACCCGCGCGACACGCCGGCCGACTCGCGCGCGGCGAGGGCCAAATATCTCCAACGCTACGGCAATGCGAGCGCGGCCGGCTGGCATTTCCTCACCGGCGAGGAGAGCGCGGTCCGCCGCATTGCCGATGCGATCGGCTTCCCCTACCGCTACGATGCGGCGGCCGAGCAATTCGCGCATCCCGCGGGCTTCGTGGTGGCGGCACCCGATGCGACGGTGGCGCGCTATATCCTCGGTGTCGACTACGTGCCGCTCGATCTGCGGCTGGCGCTCACCGAGGCGGGGCGGGGCAAGATCTCCTCGCCCGTCGCCGATCTGTTGCTGCTCTGCTATTGCTACGATCCCGCGACCGGACGCTACAGCGCAACGATCAACGATGCCATGCGCGTCGCCGGCGGCGCCACGGTTCTCGGCATCGCCGGGATGATCGTGCTCCTCAGCCGGCGCAAGGCGGGGTGAGCCCATGCAATGGGTCCCCTTCTGGCCGCGCGATGCCTCCGTCACGGCGCAAAGCATCGATATGCTCACGATCGGCGAGCTCGCTCTCGTCGTGGTCATCCTCGGTTTCGTCTTCGGCCTGATGATCGTCTTCGGCCTGCGCTATCGACGCGGGAGCTCGGCCGACCGCAGCCATCTCGTCGAGAAGACCTGGCATTGGGAGATCGGCTGGACCGTGGGCAGCCTGGCGGCGTTTCTCGTGCTCTTCGTCTGGGGCGCCAACATGTATGTCTGGCTCTACGAGCCGCCCCCGGCCGATCTCGAGATCTATGTCGTCGCCAAGCAATGGATGTGGAAGGCCGAGCATCCGGGCGGGCAGCGCGAAATCAACGAGCTTCATGTGCCGCTCGGCAAGTCGGTGCGGCTGCTGCTCACCTCCGAAGACGTGGTGCACAGCTTCTTCGTCCCCGCGTTCCGCGTGAAGCACGACGTGCTTCCCGGCCAGTACGAGACCTTCTGGTTCAAGCCGACGGAGACCGGCCGGTTCCTTCTCGAATGCACACAGTATTGCGGCACGCAGCACGCGCATATGGGCGGCGTCATCGTCGTCATGCCGCAGACGGAATATGCGCGCTGGCTCACGATCCAGGGTGTCCATCAATCGCTCGCGCAGCAGGGCGAGGCGTTGTTTCGCAAATATGGATGCAGCGGATGCCACGATCCCAATAGCACCGTCCATGCCCCCTCGCTCGCGGGGCTCTATGGCAGCATCGTCCATCTTCAGAACGGCGAGACCACGATCGCCGATGAGCGCTATCTCCGCGACTGCATCCTGCTCGGGGCGTCGCGCATCCTCCCGGCAGGCTATCCGCCGGTCATGCCCGCCTTTGCCGGTCAGATCGGCGAGGACGATCTGATCAAGCTCGTCGCCTATATCCAATCTCTCGCCCAGACGCAGAGGGCTTCGCGATGACCACGCTGACCGCCGATCTGCCGACCAACTATCTGACCAAGGAACACACGATCGCCTCGTGGCTGCTCACCAAGGACCACAAGCGCATTGCGCTCTTGTTCTTCGCGTCGATCACCTTCTTCTTCTTCATCGGCGGGTTCGCAGCGACGCTGATCCGGCTGCATCTGGTGAACCCGGCGGGCAACCTGCTTCAACCCGACATCTACAACCGCATGTTCACGATGCACGGCATCGTCATGGTGTGGTTCTTTCTCATTCCGTCGATCCCGACCACGATGGGCAATTTCTTCATCCCGCTGATGATCGGCGCCCGCGATCTCGCCTTCCCGCGCATCAATCTCGGAAGCTGGTATCTCTTCAATCTGTCGGGCCTTTTCCTCCTCTATTGCCTCTTCGTCGGCGGCGTCGACACCGGTTGGACCTTCTACACGCCCTATTCGACGCTGTTCGCCAATGGGCATGTCATCCCGGCGGCGGTCGCGGTGTTCGTCAACGGCTTCTCCAGCATCATGACCGGGCTCAACTTCGTGGTCACGATCCACCGGCTGCGCGCGCCGGGCATGACTTGGATGCGGCTGCCGCTCTTCGTCTGGGCGATCTATGCGGTGAGCGTCGTCATGCTGCTCGCGACACCCGTGCTGGCGATGACGCTGGCGCTGATCGCGATTGAGCGCTGGATGGGCGTCGGCATCTTCGATCCATCGCTCGGGGGCGACCCGCTGCTGTTCCAGCATATGTTCTGGTTCTACTCGCATCCGGCGGTCTACATCATGATCTTGCCGGCGATGGGACTGGTCAGCGAACTCATCACCTGCTTCGCGCGCCGGCCCGTCTTCGGCTATTCCGGCATGGCCTATGCGCTCATGGCGATCGCCGTAATCAGCTTCTTCGTCTGGGCGCACCACATGTTCGTCGCGGGGATCTCGATCTTCTCCGCCGTGGTCTTCTCGCTCATGACCTTCTTCGTCGCGGTGCCCTCGGCGATCAAGGTGTTCAATTGGACCGCGACGCTGCACAAGGGAAGCATCACATTCGATGCGCCGATGCTCTATGCGCTGGGGTTCGTCGGTCTTTTCACCATCGGCGGGCTCACCGGCCTCATGGTTGCGACGCTGGCCGTCGACATACATGTGCACGACACCTATTTCGTGATCGCGCATTTCCACTACATCATGGTCGGCGGAACGGTGAGCGCGTTCTTCGGCGGGCTGCATTACTGGTGGCCCAAAATGACCGGCCGGCTTTACCCCGAGATGTGGGCGCGCGTCGCCGCGATCGTGACGTTCCTGGGATTCAATCTCACCTTCTTTCCACAATTCATCCTGGGATATCTCGGGATGCCGCGGCGCTATTATGCCTATCCACCGGATTTCCAGGTGTGGCACGTACTGTCCTCTGCCGGTGCCTCGATCCTCGCCGTCGCCTACACGCTGCCGCTTCTCTATCTCGGCTGGTCGCTCATCTGGGGGCCTCGCGCGGGCCCCAATCCCTGGCGCGCCACGGGCCTCGAATGGCTGACGAGCTCACCGCCGCCGCAGCACAACTTCGCGCGCACGCCGATCGTGAAGGCACCTCCCTACCAATACAACCCGGCGGATGGCAGCTACGTCGCCCAGGATGGTTCGGTCCATGCGTAGCCTCGCCCCCGAACCGCAATTCGCCACGCTCGAGCAGCAGACCGAGACGGCCCAGCTCGGGATGTGGGCCTTCATCGCGACCGAAGTCATGTTCTTCGGCGCGCTGATCTTCACTTACATGATCTATCGCGTGACCTATTGGGAGCAGTTCCGGCTCGCCGCCCATGATAGCCAGATTCTCAATGGCAGCATCAACGAGGCGCTCCTGCTGACCAGCAGCTTGACCATGATCCTCGCGATCAACTACGGCAAGGCGGGCCGCAATGACAGGCTCGTCGCCTTCCTTCTCGCGACCGCCTTCCTCGGCCTTTGTTTTCTCGGCGTCAAAGGTTGGGAATATGTCGAGGACTACAATTCCGGCAGCGTGCCCAGCATGAATTTCCTGTTCAAATCCGACTATCACGCACCGACCGAGCTGTTCTGGATCTTCTATTGGATCAGCACGGGATTTCACACGCTCCACGTCACCGTCGGCATCGGCCTGGTCATGCTTCTCGCCTGGCAGGCTCACCGCCGGAAGTTCTCGCCCAATTATTTTTCGCCGCTCGAGGTGGTCGGCCTCTATTGGAGCTTCGTCGACACGGTCTGGGTCTTTTTGTTCGCCGCCATTTATCCGCTGGGGAGGGCCGTGACATGAGCGTCGGAAAGCCGGAGCCGATCGCGCCATATGTCATCGGCTGGGCAGTGATGATGCTGCTCCTGGGGCTGAGCGTGCTCAGCGCCTATCTCGATATCGGGATCTTTCATCCGGTCGTGAATTTCGGCATCGCGGCGACCCAGGCGGCGATCATCTTCATCATCTTCATGCGGCTGCGCGGGCGGCCTTCGCTCAAATGGGTCTTCGCCGCGGCCGGCTTCTTCTGGCTGATGTTTCTCTATGGCATCAGCACGGTCGATTACGCGACGCGGTCCGGATTTCCCTCTCAGTGAAAATGCCGTGGGTGCGGCGCGGGAACATCGCCTTGCGTCGCGCCGTTGGCATCATCGACAAGTCACGGCCGTCGATGGGGACACGCATGGATATATGGCAGGCTATCAAGGAAGACCACGGCATCGTCGATTCTCTCTTCCAGGAGATTCAGGAAGATGGCGGCGACCGCGGCAATCTCTTCAAGCAACTAAAGACCGCGCTCGAGGCCCATAGCCAGGGCGAAGAGAAGGCGGTCTATCCCGAACTCGCACGGATCGCCGAGCTCAAGGATCTCGTCGATCATTCGCAGCAGGAGCACAACAAGGTGCGCGAGCTGCTTGCGAAACTCGAGCAGGCCACGGGCGATCAATGGTCCGAACTCATCGACCAGCTCCAGGATGCGGTCGAGGATCATGTCGACGAAGAGGAGGAGCAGCTTATTCCGGTGGCGCAGCGGCAGATCGAGGCGGACAAGGCAAGCGCCATGTTGCGCGCCTTCGAAGAGGCCAAAGAGCGGGCGATGGCGGAATTGCAATAACGCGCCGTCGGGATCCGGCGCTTAGTCGACTTGAGGCGGTCGGCGGCGCGCCCGGTGTTCGGGCGCGCCATCGACCTATTTTTTGACCCAACGGCAAGTTTCCTTTTGCGCTAAATTCCCAATCGTCGATATTCAGGGAAGGCCGAACGGTTTCGGCGGGGCGCCAATCCCATGGCGGTGTGGTCGCGGGATCTGGATGAAGTGACGCGCCGGCCCTTGGCCGAGCCGCGCGATGGCGCGCGCGATATTCTGCCGCCCGTCGACGACCTCGCGCTCAGCGACGACCGTATTTTCCCGCCGCTCCGTGTTCCCCCGCTCGAAGGCGAAACGAGCCTTGAGCATATGCTGCGGCAGATCGACGCGTTGATGCAGGGGCAGGGACCGAGGCTTTTGCCTCCACCGGTCTCGGACAGCCCGTCGCCTCGCGCGAGGCCAACGGCCTCGCCACGAAAGCCCGTTCCTCCGCGGCGGGAGGCGCGGCCGGCGCCGCGGCGTGGAACAGCGGTCGCGCGCGCTACCGTTGGCGCAAGGTTCGCCATGGGCCTGACCTTGGCTGTCGTCTCGCTGCTTCCCTCCAACACCGGCCTCCTCCCGCGCTGGCCGGCGGCCGGCCCGCTTGTTTCCTGGATAGGGAGCGGCGAGAGCACCGCCGTCATTGCTGTTGGCTCAACTCACCATCCGCGAGCGGTCGCGCCCGCCGTTTTCGCGCCGGTCCCGCCCGCGATGGCATCTCCCCAAGCTCCCGTTGCGGGGTCCCCTGCGCCGGCGGTCGGCCGCGAACCGCCATCGTCCGCCGGAGCGGACGGCTTGCGGCCGCCGGCACCTTCGCTCCTGCCCAGCATAGAGCCCGCCGCGGGACAGCCCCCCACGCCAGAAGCCGCACCGAAGCCGCCCGAAAGCGCGCTCGCGTCGGATCGTCCGCCGCCACACGCGCCCGAGGAGCGTTCACCCGAGCCGGCGGCCGAGATTCCCGTGGCGTTGCTGCTCGAGCGCGGCAATCGCCTGTTCGCGGCTGGCGATATCACCTCGGCCAGGCAATTCTTCGGTCGGGCGGCCGAGGCCGGCGCGCCGGCCGCGGCTTTCGCCATGGCGAAAACCTACGATCCGCATTTCCTGCGGCTGATCAATCCGGTCGGAGTGGCGGCCGACACCGCGCGGGCCATCGATTGGTACCGGCGGGCGGCAAAGGCCGGAGATGCGGAAGCGGCCCGGAGACTTCAGTCGCTGGAGCGCGAAGCGCCTCCGAAATTCCCGGCCGAGGCGCGATTGTCGGATCTGCGCCGGTAGCGCAATTTTCCCTGTCGAGTGGTGTCTTGCGGCAATCTCCGTCGAATGATGCGTTCGACGCGTGGTTGGCGCTATCATGATGGCGGCGACAGCATTCCCTTCCGCGCTGGCTTGCGCGGACAAGTGCGACGGAGGCGTTTCCCATGACACGGCGCATCGATCGACGTCAATTCGGCCTTGGCGCGGCCGGAGCGGTGCTCGCGGCCAGCAGCGGTGCACGATTGGCGCGCGCCGAGACGCCGCCGATCAAACTCGGCGTGCTCTTGCCGCGCTCGGGCTTTCAAGCCTTCTTCGGGCAGGGATGCCAGCGCGGCTTCGATGTCGCCGCAACTCTGATGCGCGAGATGGGCCATCCCGTCGAGCTTATGAATGGCGACACCGAATCGAAGCCCGAAGTTGCGCGCACGCAGGCGGAAAAGCTCATCCGCGACGGTGCCCAATTGCTCATCGGCGCCTTCGATTCGGGGCAGACGGCGGCGCTCGCACAAGTGGCCGAGCAGAACGGCATTCCCCTGGTCATCAATATCGGCGCCGATCCCGCCATCACCGAGCAAGGCTACAAATACGTCTTCCGCAATTTCCCCACCAGCATCATGCTGGGCTCGGGCAGCCTCGGTCTCATCAAGGACATCTTCAAGGCCACCGGCACGACGCCCAAGACCGCCGTGCTGATGATCATCAACGACACCTTCGGCCAAGGCATGCTCAAAGGGCTGAACGCGCTCATGCCCAAGATCGGTATGCCCTTCGAGATCGTCGAGACCATCACCTATGATCCGCAGGCCCGTGACCTCTCGGTCGAAGTCGGCCGCGCCAAGGCGGCTCATGCCGATCTCCATCTCGCCGTGACGCGCCTCAACGACGCGATCCTGATGATCCGCGAGATGGTCAAGCAGCGCTACGAGCCGATGGGCATCATCAGCCCCGGTGCGCCCGGCTTCTACGAGCGGCAATTCATCAAGGTGCTCGGCAAATATGCGGAATACGCCTATTCCATCAATGCCTGGATGGACCCCAAGCAGGAGATGACGAAGGCGCTGGAAAAGGCCTTTTACAAAGCTTATCCCGACGAATCCTTCGATCTCAATATCGGCTTCTCCTTCGAGGCGGTGCTCATTGCCGTCGACGCGTACAAGCGCGCGGGATCGGCCAAGCCGCAAGCGCTGGTCGAAGCGCTGAGAGCCACCAACATCACCAAGCGCGTCATGGTCGGCGGGCCGATCCGCTTCAACGAAAAGGGACAGAACGTCGATACCGGGATGGCGGCTCTTCAGATCCGCAACGAGAAGCCGACCGTCGTGCTGCCGGCGGCGAGTGCCGAGATGGCGCCGGTCTTCCCGGTCCCCGGGTGGTCGAAGCGCGGCTGATCTCGTACCGTGGAGCGAGCGATGCGCATTGCCGTGCTCGGCGGCGGAAACGGAAGCTACGCCGCTGCGGCCGATCTCGCCGAGCAGGGGCACGAGATCAGGTTTTGGCGTCGCGATGCCGCGGCGCTGGCGCCGCTTCTCGATCGCCGAATCTTGACGCTCAAGGATTTTCGCGGCGAACGCGATGTGCCGCTGGCCCTCGTGACGACGTCGCTCGGGCAGGCGGTACATGGTGCCGAACTCGTGTTGGCGCCGCTTCCTGCCTTCGCGCAGATCGATCTCGCGCGCGCCTTGGCGTCGCATCTCGAGGACGGCCAAGTTGTCTTCCTGCCGCCTGGCACCTTCGGCAGCTATGTCATGGCAAGGGAGTTGCGTGCCGCCGGATCGCGAGCCGAGGTCGCCTTCGCCGAAGCGGGGACATTGCCCTATCTCACGCGCAAGCACGGTGCCGCTACGATCGCGATCACCACGCGCGCCACGCGCCTGCCGAGCGGCGTCTTTCCCGCGCGTCTCGGCGATCGCGCCTTTGCCGTGCTGCGCCGCGCCTACCCCGCGATCCTGCCCGTCGAGGACGCACTCAGCGCCGCGCTCATGAATGCGGGGCCGATCATCCATCCGCCGCTCATCATCATGAATGCCGGCCCGATCGAGCATTTCGACCATTGGGACATCCACAACGAAGGCACGCAGCCGAGCATCCGCCGCGTCACCACCGCGCTCGATGGCGAGCGCATGGCGCTGCGCGAGGCGCTGGGCTACGGACCGCCGCATTTTCCGCTCGCCGATCACTATGAGAGCGATCGCTGGATGTACGGCAATCTCGCGCATGACAAGCTGGTCGGCAGCGGCGATTGGCGCGAGCGTCTCGATCTCCTGGCGCATCGCTACATGCGCGAAGATGTGGCGCTTGGCCTCGCCTTCCTCGTCTCGGTCGCCGAATGGGCGGGGGTCGCCTCTCCGGTGGCGCGCGGTCTGCTGAGCGTGGGCTCGGCGATGGTCGGCGAGGATCTTGCGAGTGGACCGCGGACTTTGCGCGCGCTTGGTCTCGATCGCCTCGACCGCGCCGGCATGGCGCGTCTGCTTCGGCAGGGGAGCGTCTGATGGCCGGCGAGGCGCGGCCCCTGCCGGTGATCGCCGCACTCGGTGCGGGACGCATGGGGCGCGGGATCGCCCATGTCTTTGCCTATGCCGGGCACGACGTGATCGTGATCGATGCCAAGCCGCGCGCTGCTGCCGATGCGCTTCGCCTCGAAAAGGAGGCGCGCGCCGAGATCTCGTCGTCTCTTGCTGCGCTCGCCGAGATCGGCGCCTTCGATGCAGCGGCGATCCCGGCGATTCTCGACCGCATCGGCTTTGCCGCGCGCGATGCGGCGCCGGAGGCGCTGGCGAGGGCCGATGTCGTTTTCGAGGGTGTGCCCGAAGTCTTGGAGTGGAAGCGCGAGGCATTGGCCTTCGCTTGCGATCATATCCGCGACGACGCGGTGCTGGCTTCCACCACCTCGACCATTCTGGTCGACACGCTCGCCGACTTCGTGACGCGTCCGGAGCGGTTTCTCAATGCGCACTGGCTCAACCCCGCCTATGTCGTGCCGCTGGTCGAGTTGAGCCCCGGCCGCCGCACCGATCCCGCCGTGGTCGCGCGCGTCAAGGCGCTGCTCGAGGCGATCGGCAAGGTCCCGGTCGTCTGCGCGGCGGCGCCGGGCTTCATCGTGCCGCGCATCCAGGCGATCGCCATGAATGAAGCGGCGCGGCTGGTCGAGGAGGGGTTGGCCACGGCCGAAGACATCGACAAGGCGACGCGCTACGGCTTCGGCTTCCGCTATGCGGCGATGGGCCTTCTCGAATTCATCGATTATGGCGGCGGCGACATTCTCTACTATGCGAGCCGCTATCTTGCCGAAGCGCTCGGCGACCGCCGCTACGCCGCGCCCGACATCATCGACCGCAACATGCGCGAGGGCCGCATCGGGCTCAGGACGGGCAGCGGCTTCTACGATTTCTCCACGATCGATGTCGCCGCTTACCGCAAGGAGGTTCTGAGCCGGCTCGTCGCCCAGCTCGCGCATCTGAAGCTCCTGCGGCCGCCGGGCGCGGCGCTGGCCGGCGACGGAGAGGGCCGGGGCGGTTAGCTCAAGCCAGCGGCGGCAGGAGCTTGCCGCGCTCGACCACGAGCCTGTTGTCGAGCGCGATGGTGCAATTGCGGAGGGGCAGGTCGAAATGGCCGCGGGTGAAGCGGCCGGCGGTCTCATTGGCGCCCGTCGAATAAAGGAAATTGCCGGCAAAGGCGCGCAGCTCCGTGCCGTTCACATCGGCCTTGTCGTACATCACCAGCGCATCCCACCGCGCACGCGGATTCATGCCCCAGCCGACATGCGAGACCGCATAGGCGTCGCGCTCGCCCCAGCCTTCGATATAGCTGCGCATCAGATCGGCATCGAGCCCGCTGCCTTCGATCGCGGTCACATAGTCGCGCTCGACCGTCATGCGGATGGGCGTTTCGACATAGCGCTTGAAGGTGAGATTGATGTCGCCCGGCGCCATGACGAGCGAGCCGCTCACGGAGCCTGCCTTGGGGAAGCAGAGACACAGCCCGCCCGGCCAATAGGCGACTTTCGAGGCGGGGTCGAGATACCCGGCATTGCCGCGCACCGGCGCGCCGGCGACATCGATGCGGAGATCGGTGCCGGCCTCCGAAGTAACGCGCATCTGGCGCGCGCCGCGCAGCATGTCGAGCGCCAGCGCAACGCGCGGTTGAAGATCGGGATCAGGCATCAGCCGCACGAGCACGTCGGGATGCTCATTGCTGATCATGAAGACGCGGGCACCGCCGGCCAGGATCTCCGGCAACTCCGGCGCGTGGAGCAAGCCCTCGACGGTGCAATCGATGATGATTTCCGAGGACGCGAGCGCCTTGACGGCGGCGGGATGGCGTTGCAGCGCTTGCGAGGCGCCGGTCGAGCGCACCGGCAGCGGGTCGGTCTGCGGTGGCGTCGGCATTGAGACATGGAAAAGCCGCGCACCCAGCTCCACCAGCGCGAGTTCCGCCAGCTTGACGTTGATCGCGCGCGATTGCGTTTCGGAGAGGATCGCGACGATCTTGCCCGTGCCGATGCCGCTCATCTCGAAGGCACGACGGAAGCAGGCGATCCATTTTCCCTCGATTGGTGGTGCCGACATTGTTGGCTCCTGGCATTTTCAGTATGCTGACACGCAACGGCGGAGACGGTCAAATTGCCCCATACCGCATTGATCCGAATCGAGCCGCCTCCGCGTCTCGCGGTGGAGCTTCGCGGGCAAGGCCCGTTGCTCCTATTCCTGCACGGGATCGGCGGCAATCGCAGCAATTGGCGCGATCAGCTCGCCTTCTTCGCGGCGCACGGGTTCACCGCGGCGGCCTGGGACGCGCGCGGCTATGGCGAAAGCGACGACTATGAAGGGCCGCTGGATTTCGCCGATTTCAGCGCCGATCTCCGCCGCGTTCTCGATCATCTCAGGGTCGAGCGCGCGCATCTCTGCGGGCTGTCGATGGGCGGCCGGATTCTCCAGGATTTCGCCGGACGACACGCCGAGCGTATCGCCACGCTGACGCTGTGCGATACGCAACCCGGCCTCGGTCACATGTCCGAGGAGAAACGGCGCGAGTTCATTCGCCTTCGCCAAGCGCCGCTGCGCGCGGGACAGCGCCCGGCGGAGATGGCGCCCGCGGTGGCGCGGAGCTTGATCGGCCCGGCAGCGTCCGAGGCGGTCTATCAGCGTCTCGTCGATAGCATGGCGGTGCTGCACACGAACTCCTATCTCAAGACCATCGAGGCGTCTTTCCTCTATGACCGCGTGCCGGATCTCGAAGGCATTCGCGCGCCGACGCATGTGGTGGTGGGCGCGGAGGACAGGCTGACGCCGCCCGAGACGGCGCGCGGCATGGCCGAGCGGATTCCGGGCGCCAAGCTCACGGTCATTCCCGGCGCCGGTCATCTCTCGAATCTGGAGCAGCCTCAGCTCTTCAACGACGCCGCGCTTCAATTCCTTCTGCCTCATCGCGACCGCGCCGATCCACCAGCGGAGACTCCCCGATGAATGACAAGCAAGCGATGCTCGTCGAATTGGCCGGCCGGTTGGGGCGCGAGCGTTTCGCGGCGCGCGCCGAGAAATACGACCGCGAGGCGAGCTTTCCCTTCGAGAACTATGACGATCTCCGCGAAGCCCGGCTAACCGCGCTCTGCGTCCCGGAACGCTACCAAGGGCTGGGCGCCGATTTCGCCACCTATTGCCTCGTCTCCGCCGAGCTCGGCCGCTATTGCGGCGCGACCGCGCTTACCTTCAACATGCATGTCTGCTCGACCTTGTGGACCGGGGCGCTCGCCGATGATCTCGAGATGACGCGAGAGCAGCGCGAGCGCCATGAATGTCATCGCGCCGAACACTACCGCCGCATCGTCGAGGAGGGTGCGATCTATGCCCAGCCCTTCTCCGAAGGCGGTGCTGCGGCAGCGGGCAAGGCGCCTTTCGGCACCGTGGCAACGCGCGTCGATGGCGGCTATGTGCTCAACGGCAAGAAGATCTTCGCCTCGCTTTCGGGCGCCGCCAATTATTACGGCGTGCTCTGCACCGAGGAGAAACCGACGCTGTCGCGTGCCGACACGCTCTATGTCGGCGTGCCCGCCGCCGCCGAAGGCGTGTCGATCGTCGGCGATTGGGACCCGCTGGGCATGCGCGGCACGGTTTCGCGCACATTGCTGCTCAAGGATGTATTCGTGCCGGAAGGCGCGGAGCTCATGCCGCCCGGTATCTACCATCAGGCGGCCTCGCGTTGGCCGCATATGTTTCTGACGCTGGCGCCGACCTATATGGGCATCGCCCAGGCGGCCTATGATTTCACCATCGCCTATCTGCGCGGCGAAGTGCCGGGCATCACGGTGAAGCGGCGCATGTATCCAACCAAGCAGATCGCCGTCGCGCAGATGTTCGTGACATTGCAGCAGACGCGCGCGCTCTTCCACCAGACGATCAACGAGGCGCGCATCGATCCGACGAAAGAACAGCGGCTGCGCGCCTATGCCGCGCAATACACCATCATGGAGAACGCGAACGAACTCTGCCGGCTCGCGATCCGCACTTGCGGCGGACAAGCGATGCTGAAATCGCTGCCGCTCGAGCGCCTCTATCGCGACAGCCGTTGCGGCTCGCTCATGCTGCCCTGGACCGCGGAGCTCTGCCTCGATCGTATCGGGCGCGAGGCGCTTTACGAGCCGGGCGAGAGCGACGATTAGGGCAGGCGGAGGCGGCTTTGGATCTCTCCTCCTGGCTCGAGCGGCGCGCCGATCTTGCGCCGGACCGCTGCGCCATCCATTTCGAAGGCATCGATTACGACTGGGCCACGCTGCACCGGCAGATGCGCCGGCTTGCCGGCGTCCTCGCCGCACGGGGCGTCGCCGCCGGCGACCGCGTGGCGCATCTCGGCTACAACAGCCCGATCTTCCTCGTCCTCCTCTTCGCCTGTGCGCGGCTCGGCGCCATTCTCGTGCCGCTCAATTGGCGGCTCGCCGTGCCCGAGCATCACACAATTCTCGCCGATGCCGAGCCGAAGCTCTTGCTCCACGACGCGTCCTTCGCCGCGCATGTCGAAAAGCTCGCCACGTCGGGATTGAATTGCGCAACGCAATGTCTCGATGGCGAAGGCGCGAATGATCTTGCGGCGCAGATGGGAGCCGCGGCCGAGCGCGACGCCGATCCCGCGATCTCCTACGACAAGCCGGTCCTGATCGTCTATACCTCGGGAACCACCGGGCGGCCCAAAGGCGCCGTGCTGCGGCAGGAAGCGCTGCTCTGGAACGCCGTCAACAGCACCCTCATGCACGACCTCACGAGCGAGGATCACGTGTTGACGACCTTGCCGATGTTCCATGTCGGCGGTCTCAACATTCAGACCCTGCCCGCGCTCCATGCCGGCGCGTGCGTCAGCTTGCACCGCCGCTTCGATGTTGCGGCGACGCTTGCGGCGATCGCGCAGCGCCGGCCGACTCTCACCGTTCTCGTCCCAGCGCAGCTCTCGGCGATGCTCGATCATCCCGCCTGGGCGGAGACGGATCTCTCGAGCTTGCGCGCGATCACCACGGGCTCGTCGATCGTGCCGGTATCGCTCATCGAGCGCATCCATGCCCGCGGCGTGCCGGTGATCCAGGTCTATGGCTCGACCGAGACGGCGCCGGTCGCGATCTATCAGACGCGGGACCAGGCCTTCGCTTCCGTCGGCTCTTGCGGCAAGCCCGGCCTCCATTGCGAGGCGCGCATCGTCGATGGCGAGGGGCGGAAGGTGGCGCCAGGTGGGCGCGGCGAGATCCTCATCCGCGGCCCCAATGTGATGCAGGGATATTGGCGCAATGCCGAGGCGACCACCGCAGCGCTGCGCGACGGCTGGTTCCACACCGGCGATATCGCGCATCAGGATGAGCGAGGCTTCTACTACGTCGATGAGCGGAAGAACGACGTCATCATCTCCGGCGGCGAGAACATCTATCCCGCGGAGATCGAGTCCCTGATCCTGGAAGATTCGCGCATCGCCGAGGTCGCGATCGTCGCACGGCCGGATGAGCGTTGGGGCGAGGTGCCGGTCGCGGTCATCGTCCGCCGCGCGGAGGCGCGCATCGGCGCCGAAGAGGTGCGTGCGCTGTTCCAAGACCGGCTTGCCCGCTTCAAGCACCCGCGCGACATCATCTTCGTCGATGCCTTGCCGAAGAACGTCATGGGCAAGGTGCTGCGCCACGAGCTCAGGCGAATGGTGGCGGCGTCCGCGTCCTAGACATGCAGATTGGCGAGAATGTCGCGCCGCTCGATCTCGGCGCGTGGGCCTTCGAGCACGACGCGGCCTTGATCCATGACGAGATACCGGTCGGCGATCCGTTCGGCGAAGGCGAGGTTCTGCTCGACGATAACGAAAGCGGCGTCCGCGGCGCGCCTCTCCTCGATCAGCGCTTGCATGTGCAATACATTCTCCCATTGCACGCCTTCGCTCGGCTCGTCGAGCAGGGTGAGATTCTGGTCCTCTGCGAGGCCTCGCACGATCGAGAGGATCTTCTTCTCGCCGCCGGAGAGCGTGCCGGCGTGCTGGGTGAGCCGGCGCTCGAGGATCGGGAAGCGGGCGAAGGAGGCGGCGAAGCCGTCGAGGCTACGGTCGTGGCGCATCAGCGTGAGATTGTCGCGCACGGAGAGATCGTCGAAGACGGGCCGCTCCTGCGGGCAATAGGCGATGCCGAGGGCGCGCCGCGCCGTGGGTTCGATCCGCTCGATCGCTTCTCCCTCGAATGTGATGCGGCCCTGCCAACAGCGGAGATAGCCGAAAAGCAGCTTCATCAGCGTGCTCTTGCCGACGCCATTGCGGCCGAGCACGCACAGCACCTCGCCCGGCGCCACGGCGCCGCTCACGCCACGGACCACCTCCGTCGTGCCATAGCCCCCCGTGACATTCTCGAAGGCCAATCGCGCCGCGCTCACTTCTCGCCTCCGACATAGACGGCCTGCACCGCGGGGTTCACCTGGATTTCCGACACGCTTCCTTGAGCGAGAAGCGTGCCGTTGTGCAGCACATAGACGGTCTCGGCGAGCTCCTTGACGAGGCTCATGTCATGCTCGATGACGATGATCGCGCCGCCGAGGCGGCGTCCCGCCCAGCGGATGACGTCGATCACCGCGGCCGTCTCTTCCGGCGAGAGGCCGGCGCAAGGCTCGTCCAGCAACAATATTCTCGGCTCGGTCAAAAGCGCCATGGCGAGCTCGAGGATCTGCCGCTCACCATGCGAAAGCTCCGCCGCGCGCCGCTCGGTTGCGGCGAGGAAGGGATAGCGTTGGGCGAGCTCCGCGAGCATCGGGCTGGTCCAGCGCCGAAGACGCGGCCTCAGCAGATCGAGTCGCGAGGCCCTGCCGCTCCAGAGCGCGATGCTCAGATTGTCGGCGATCGAAAGATCGGCGAAGACGCTGGGGATCTGGAGCTTGCGCCCGATGCCGAGCCGCGCGATGCGGTGCGGTGCGAGCTTGTCGATCGCGATCCCGTCCAATGTGACGCAGCCCGCGGCCGCCGCGAGCTCGCCGGTCAAGAGGTTGAAGGTCGAGGTCTTGCCGGCGCCGTTGGGTCCGATGATGCAGAACACGCCTGGATGGTCGAAGAGAAGCGAGAGCCGGTCGAGGATCGTGACCTCGCCGGCCCGCGCGTGGACCGCCTCGATCGACAGGCGCGCCGCACCTCCGGGCGCCGGCCGCTCGGGCGCCGGGATCGGCGGCTTGGGACGGGGGCGCCCTTCGATCAGCCGCGTAAGCGGTGCGAGGGCTCCGATGATGCCTCTCGGGAAAGCGAGCACGACGATGATGAAGAACGCCGCCATCAGCGCTTCCCAGAATTTCATCCGGTCGCGCAGCTCGGCAGTGAGCGTGCCGACGACGAGCGTGCCGATGACCGGGCCCAGCAGGCGGTTGCGCCCGCCAACAGCCGCCCAGATGACGAGATCGGCGGAAAGCCCGAAGCCGCAGAGCTGCGGCGTCACGTAGTTCTGTTGCGGCGCATAAATGACGCCGCCGATGCCGCCCAAGAGGCCGCTGACGCCGAACGCGACCGCCTTCAACTGGTTGGTGTCGAAGCCGAAGAGCGCGACGCGCCGCTCGTTCTGCGCAAGCGCGCGCCACAGCACGCCGATCGGCGCGCGGATCAGCCAAGTGCCAAGCGCGAGCGCGGCGATCAGCACCGCGACGGAGACGTAATAGACATCGGAGAAATCGTCGAGGCCCGGGAGGCCCGGAATGCCTTTCAGGCCGTTGAAGCCGCCGGTGACATCGTTCCAGTTGTTGGCGATCTGGAAGGCGAGCAGCGAAAGGGCGAGGGTGATCATCGAGAAATAGGGTCCGCTCTCGCCGCGGCTGCGAAAGACGAGTGCGCCGATCGCATAGGCGAGGATACCGGAGACAGCCGCGATGAGCGGGAGCAAGGGAAAGATCCAGGGCTCGTCGCCGAAGGCGATCAGCGCGAAGCCCGAGAGATAGGCGGCAAGGCCGAAGAACATGGCCTGGCCTAAGGGCAGGAAACCCGCCTGTCCCCAGCACAGCCCGACGCCCATCGCGGCGCAGGCATAAAGGAAATAAAGCCCGAGCTGATAGGCCCAGAATTCGCCGAGCGCCAGCGGCAGGAGGAGGAGCGCGACAATGCCGAGACTAGCCGCGCGCAAAGATCCCTCGCGGCTTCAGCCACAAAAACAGGATCGCCACGACGAGCACGGTCAGATAGCCATAGGTGCCGTCGATCAGCGCTGAGACGAGGCTGTCGAGACCGCCGATCACCAAGGCGCCCGAGATCAGTCCGAGCATGCTGCCGAGCCCGCCGACGACGAGCACGAAGAACGCCTTCAAGATGTAGTCGAGCCCCATGAAAGGCTGGACCGGGACGAGCGGCGCCACCATGACGCCGCCGAGTCCGGCGAGGCAGGTGCCGACCACGAAGGTGCGCGCCGCCAGCTTCGTGACCGAGATGCCGTAGGCCTGCGCGAGTTCGGGATTGCCGACCATCGCCTTGATGCGCGTGCCGGTGCGGCTGTTGCGATACCACAGCACCAGCGCCGCAAGCACCACGACCGAGAGCAGGATGAGCGTCAGCCGATAGGTCGGATAATCCACACCGAGGAAGTCGAGCGTGCCCGACATTGGCATGTCGAGGCTCTTGTAGCCCAGCCCGAAAATGGCTTCCGCCGTCTTGCGCAGCAGCAGGCTCAGGCCCCAAGTGGCGACCAGAGTATCGAAGGGACGCTGATAGAGCGGGCGGATCAATCCTCGCTCGACCACGGCGCCGAGAACGCCGCAGATGAGGAGGGCGAATGGCACGGCCATCAGAAAGGGCCAGCCATTCGCCTCCACCACATAGGCGCAATAGGCGCCCACCATGATGAATTCGCCATGCGCGATATTGAGCACGCCGAGCAGCCCGAAGACGACCGCAAGGCCGAGCACGAGGATGGCGAGCGTCGTCACGGCATAGACGATGTTGACCGCTTGCGTCACGACAAGCGGGTCCATCAGCGCGGCTCTCTCCCTCGTCCTGGCGGCGCGGTCACGCTTTGGTCTTGCACGCCTCGCCGTGTTTCACCGCTTCGAAGGTCTTGATGATGTTGAACTCGGTCCCTTTGCAGTCGGCGAGGAACATGTTCTTGTCGACATGTTGTCCGTACATGGTCATCTTTCCCGAGGCGCTCTCAAAGGTCAGGCCATTCGACGCCGCCATGCATTTATGCCCGTTGGTGCCGCCAGCTTTCTCGACGAGCGCCTTGGCGCAGTTGACGCCGGCAAAGCAATCGACGCCGATGATGCTGAGCTGCGGCGCCTTGTCGCCGAATTTCGCGAAATAGGCGGCCTTGAACTTCTTGTTCGCCTCGACCGGAATATTGGCGAAGTAGGACATGCAGGAATAGAGATTCTTGCTGTTCTCGGCGCCGATGCCCTTGAGCGTGTTCTCTTCGAGAAGGAGCGAGAGCCGGGCGATGTCCTTGTCGAGGCCGAATCCCGCAAAGGTGCGGTTGAAGTTCACATTGTCGGCGCCGATGACCGTGATGAGCACGGCGTCCGGTTTGACGGATTTGATCCGCGTCACGACCTCTTCGAACTTGTTCGGCGCGCCGAGCGGCACATATTCCTCGCCGACCACCTTGCCGCCATTCTCGGCGATGTATTTCTTCGCGTGGTCGTTCGATTTGTGCGGCCAGACGTAATCATTGCCGATCATGTAGAAGGTCTTGATGCCGCGCTCCTTCATCAGCCAGGTGATCGACGGGCGGATCTGCTGCTCCGGCGTATCGGCGATGACATAGGTGTTGAAGGCGCATTCGCCGCCCTCATAGACCGGGGTGTAGATATAGGGCACCTTGCCCTTGATGGTCGCGACCAGCGCCTCGCGCGTCGCACTGTCATGCGAGCCGATGATGAGATCGACTTTGTCCTCGAGCATCGCGCGCACGACCGATTTGGTCGATTCCGCCGGCGGGCCGCCGCCATCGATCGGGAAAAGCTTGATCTGCCGCCCCATGATGCCGCCCGCCTTGTTGATTTCGTCGGTTGCGAGCTCGGCAGAGGCCTTCTGCGTCGGGCCGAAGAGCGAGGCTGGGCCGCTCAGTGCGATGACGAGCCCGATCTTGAAGGGCTCGGCCGCAGCCGCCCCGCGAATGAAGCCCGGCGCAAGCCCGAGCGCCGCCGTGCCCATGGCGGCGCCGAGGACGCTGCGTCGAGACGGCGCGTAAATGCGATGGTTCATCTGATCCTCCCTGTGATTGTCGTTGCGTGCGGTCTGCCGTTCAGAGCCTGGGCGCGGGAATTTTCGGCAAGAGCGGCTCGATGGCGAGGCCGATCGCGAGGAGCTGCTGATCCGCACCGGCGGGGCCGTCGATCTCGATGCCGACCGGCAGTCCGGCCGCGGTCATCCCGGCGGGCAGGCTCAGGCCCGGTATGCCGGCGACGCTGCCGGGGCTCGTGTTGCGGATATAGGTCGCGAAGGTCGGCACCGCCTGACCGTTGACGAGCACCGTCTCGTCCTCGCCGATTTTCGCCGCCGGCATGGGCGTCGTCGGAAAGATGATGGCGGCGACGCCGTGTTCCTTGAAGGCGCGCTTGTAAGTCTCCTGCAAGGCCGGCCGATGCTTGGTGAGCGCTTCGCGATATGCCGACTCCGGCACGGCGTTGGCGCCGAGCAGGCTTTCGAGGATGCCCTTGACGTCGGGGCTCGCGACTTGCGCGACGAGGCCGGCATAGTCGAGCGCGACGCCATGCTCCGTCAGATAGGCGTTGAGATCGACGACCGTCTCATAGAGCGCGATGGGGAAGCCGGCTGCGCCGTCGAGCTGGCCCACTTCGGCGACATCGCCCTCGACGAGCACGACGCCCGCCTCGCGAAGGAGGCCGAGCGTGCCTTCGAGCAGACGAGAGGTCTCGGCATCGACATTCTCCCAGAAATGACCGCGCGGCACGCCGAGGCGGAGCCCCTTGAGACTCGCTGGGCCAAGCTCCTTGGGGCCGCCGGTCACGACGCCGTCGATCAAGACGCAATCGGCGACCCTGCGCACCATCGGTCCCGCCGTGTCGCGCGTGTGGGAGATCGGCACGATACCCGTTTGCGACCAGCGCAAGGTCGTCGGGCGAAAGCCGGTGATGCCGCAGAGCGCCGCCGGAATGCGCACGGAGCCGCCGGTATCGGAGCCGATGCCGCCCGGCGCCAGGCGTGCCGCGACCGCCACGCCGGTGCCGCCGCTCGATCCTCCGGGAATGCGCGAGGGATCATAAGGATTGCGCGCCGGGCCGAAGCCGCCATTGTTGTTGGTGACGCCATAGGCGAGCTCGTGCAGGTTGGTCTTGCCGAGCGCGATCGCGCCGGCATCGAGAAGCCGCTGCACGATGGGCGCGTTGCGCTTGGGACGATTGCCCTTGAGGCCGGGCGTGCCGCCAGTCGTCGGCAGCGCCGCGGTGTCGAGGTTGTCCTTGAGCGCCAGCGGCACGCCGTGGAGCGGCCCCAGCGGCTGTCCTGCTTTGCGCCGCTCATCCGCCTGCCGCGCCGCGGCGCGGACGGCATCGCCGTCCTGGCGAATGAAGGCATTGAGGGACGTGGCCGTCTGCGCGCGGTCGAGCAGCACCGTCGCATAGTCTGCGGCACTGAGCTCGCCCTGCCGGATGGCGCGCGCCGCCTGAAGGACCGTCAGTTCCGCGATATCCATGGCCTGCTCCCTCGCCGCTCCGCCTTTTCCATGCGGCAGCGTGGCACGATCTTCCCGCCCTCCTCGGCGATGAGCAAGCCTGAAAAGCGCCGGGCGGCGTCGAGCCTGCGAGTTCAATCAAGGAGGGTGATGAGCGTGCTGGGATCGTCCCCGCCATGGCCGCGCGCCTTCAGCAAGCGAAAGATCGCCGCCGCCAGCGCGCTCATCGGCAGCGCCGTTCCGGTCTCGCGCGCGAGATCATTGGCGGTGTCGAGATCCTTGAGCAGCGTCTCCGAGGCGCCGAGCGAGGGCTCGAAGACGCGGCTCGCCATGCGCGGCCCGAAGATCTGGAGCGGCCGCGAATCGGCAAAACCGCCCTTGAGGCATTCGGGTAGCCGGCTCGCATCGACGCCGGCATCCTCGGCGAGCTTGATCGCCTCGGCCATGACCGCGAGCCCACAGCCGACGATGATCTGATTGCAGAGCTTGGTCGTCTGTCCGGCGCCGCTCGGCCCCATATGGGTGAAGCGGCTGCAAAGGCTCATCACGACCGGACGAACCTGCTCGACATCGCCGCTCTCGCCGCCGGCCATGATGGCGAGCGTGCCTTGCTCGGCGCCGGGGACCCCGCCCGACACCGGCGCGTCGATCCAGCCGGCGCCGCGTTCGGCTTTCAGTCGCGCGGCAAAGCGGCGCGTCGCATCGGGACGGATCGAGGAGAAGTCGATGAGGATCTTGCCGGCGCTCATGCCCTCGGCAATTCCGCCGGAACCGAACACGACCTCCTCGACGGCCTTAGTGTCGGTGAGGCAGATCATCGTGATCTCGGCGCCGCGCGCGGCCTCGGCCGCGCTTCCGGCCGGCCGAGCGCCTTGCCCGACGAAGGGCGCGAGCTTGTCGCGGCTGCGGTTCCACACCGCCACGCGATGCTTGGCCGCCAGCAAGCGGCGCGCCATCGGCGCGCCCATGAGGCCGAGGCCGAGAAAGGCGAGCTCCGTCATGTCGGCGTCTCCTCGGGCCAATCGACCGCGCCATCATGCGTCACCGCCCCCAGATGCGCCGGTCCGACGCTCGCCGCGTATTTCTGCAAAAGGCCGGAAAGCCGGGCGTGCGGCGGGCGGCGCCAAGCTGTGCGGCGGCGCGCCAGCACCTCCTCGGAGACGCGCAATTCGATCGTTCCGGCAGCGCCGTCGATATGGATGACGTCGCCATCCTCGACGAGGGCGAGCGGCCCGCCAAGCGCCGCCTCGGGACCGGCATGGCCGATGCACATGCCGCGCGTCGCACCGGAGAAGCGGCCATCGGTGATGAGCGCCACCTGCTCGCCCATTCCCTGGCCGTAGATGAGCGCGGTGACGCCCAGCATCTCGCGCATGCCCGGCCCACCGCGCGGCCCCTCGTAGCGGATGATGAGCACCTCGCCGGCGGCGTAGCGGCGCGCCGCCACCACCTTCATGCAATCCCCCTCGCAATCGAAGACGCGCGCGCGACCCTCGAAGACCAGGCTCTTCAATCCCGCGACCTTGATCAGCGCGCCGTCGGGACAGAGATTGCCGGTCAGCACCTTGACACCGCCCGTCGGCAGCAGAGCCTTGTCGAGCACCCGCACCACCTGCCCATCCGGTGGCGCTGCGGCCGCGATCTCCTCGGCGAGGCTGCGGCCGCTCAACGTCAGGACCTCGCCGTCGATATGGCCGCCGCGAAGCAGCTCTTTCAGGATCACGGCAACGCCGCCGATCTGGTGGACATCGAGCGCGTGGAACTTGCCGGCGGGCCGAAGATTGCCAATGAGCGGCGTACGCTCGAAGACCGCGCCGACATCGGCAAGCGTGAAGCGAATGCCCGCTTCATGGGCGATTGCCGGCAGATGCAAGGCGGCATTGGTCGAGCCGCCGGTGGCGGCGACCACGGCGGCGGCATTGGCGAGGCTCTTGCGCGTGACGAGATCGCGCGGCAGCGGGCCGCCCGCACGCAGGATTTCCATGACGCGCATGCCAGCCTGGCGGGCGAGTGCCGGGCGCTGCGCATCGACGGCGGGCACCGTCGCCGAGCCGAGCGGCGCCAGCCCCAAGATCTCGCTGACCATCGCCATGGTATTGGCCGTGAACTGCCCGGCGCAGGCGCCGATGGTCGGCAGGCAGGCCGTCTCGAGCGTCTGAAGCTCGCTCTCGCTCATCCCGCCGGTCATCACTGCGCCGACCCCTTCGTAACTGTCGAGCACGCTGACATCGCGCCCGCGCCAGCGGCCGGGAAGGGCGCTCCCGCCATAGAGGAAGACGCCGGGCGTGTTGACGCGCAGCATGCCCATCATCACGCCCGGCAGGGTCTTGTCGCAGCCCGCGAAGCCGATGATCCCGTCATAGCAATGGGCCCGCATCACCGCCTCGATGCTGTCGGCGATAAGCTCGCGCGAGATCAGGCTGAACTTCATGCCCTGATGGTTCATCGCGATGCCGTCGGAGACGGCGATCGTGGTGAATTCGCGCGGCGTCCCGCCCGCTTCCGACACGCCCTCCTTGGCGGATCGCGCCTGCTCGCGCAGCCCCATGGTGCAAGGCGTCACCTCGGCGTCGGTGGTGACGACGCCGATGAAGGGCTTGGCGATCGCCGCCTCATCGAGCCCCATGCCGCGCATGAAGGCGCGATGCGGCGTGCGGTCCAGTCCTTCCTTGGTGATGCGCGAGCGCAATTCCTGACCTCCCGGCGTCGCGGCATGCTGACATGCCGCGAGCGGGGCGGTCAAATCGCCATCGGATCGCGGCTTCAGGCGCGATCGACGCGCGCCGCGTAGCAGCCGGGTGCGGCGAAGTGAATATGCAGATAGGCGGCGCGGGGATCGGCGAAGAGCCGCTCGATCGCGGCTTCCAGCGCTTGTCCCTCGACGAGCTCCCACCCCAGCATCATCGCCTTTGCATCGAAGGCGCGCACGGCAAGCTGGCGGCGGCGCAACTGCTCGGGCACCTCATCGATCGCATCGAAGGTCTGCTCGCCCCGGCGCACATAAATGGCAAAGCGCATGCGATAGGGCGAGGCGACCTTGTGGTGCTCGTAGTTGACGAGAATGAGTTCGTCGCCGGGCCGGGAATCGGTAAGGCTGACCCGGCAGGGATAGCCGGGGTTGCGGTCATCGGCGATGCGGCGCACGGCGCCCAGGCTCGTCAGCGCCTCGTCGGACAGGTCGAACAGATGCGTGAAATCTTCGGCCCGCAGGCCCGTGATTCGGAAGGTCATTGTGGCGGCTCCCAAGTGTGAAGTTCGAGCCATCCTAAGCGGCGCTATCGCGGCGGGCGTCCCGCTTCTTGCGATCTGAGCGGTTGCTGCCGGCCCCCGCACGATCTCAAAAGCAACCTGGAAATTCATGTAATTGAATAATATTTTTGTAATATAATTAATATTAGCGGTATTTGTTCAAAATTATACTAAAATACTCCAAAAATGTATCTGGCATTTATTTTGAGGGCATGGTTCGATTTGCTCTGAGTCCAATGCTGGAAAGGTGACGAGCCATGCCGGTATTGAGTGCACGAGCCAGCCAACGATCGTTTGAACTTGCCGAACGCCCGAGATGCCTCGCTCGTGCCCGGGGGCACATCGCCCATCCCCGCCGGTCTCCCGCGCGCCGAAAGGCGCCGCGGCGGCCGGCGCGGATACGCCCGGCGATCAGCCGGGTCAAGCCGGACGGCGTGCCGCCCCGCCCAGAACTGACGCACCGCCGCCCCGGCATCGAGGCGGGCCTGTTGATGCTGGCGGTCATCGGCAGCTTTGCCTGGGCCGCGGGCATCTTCGATGGCTCGCCGGTCACGCTTCCTGTCGCTCCGCCGGCGGTCGTTCCCGCGCCTCTCTCCGAGGTCGAGCCGCCTCCGAGCGTGCCCGACGACCTGCCGCGAGCCGTCGGCGATCTCGGCGGCGTGAGGCAATGGATCGAGGATGCCGCGAGGGTGGTCGGGTGCGATAGCGGATATCTGCTCGCGGTTGCCGCGCGGGAATCGCGCTTCAACCCCGCCATTCATGCGCAGGGGACGACAGCCTCGGGACTTTATCAGTTCACCGAGGACACATGGCTCCGCGCCATCAAGTCCTTCGGCGCGCGGCACGGGTTTGCCAGGGAAGCGCGGCTGATCACCAGCAATGCGCAGGGCGAATTCTCCCTGCCCGACGCCCGGGCGCGGGCAAGATTGATGAGCCTGCGCGCCGACCCCAAGCTGGCGGCGCTCATGGCTGCGGAGCTGGCCAGGGACAACAAGCTGCGGCTCGAACATATCCTGGGACGCGCGGTGACGCTGTCGGAGACCTATCTTGCGCATTTGCTCGGCGTTGGTGCGGCGGCCCGCGCGATCAACGCGGTGCACACGGCACCCCACATGCCTGCCGCATGGCTTCTTCCCACGGCCGCGAAGAACAATCCGGGCGTCTTCATGTCGGCGGGGCATATACTTTCCGTGCGGGCCATGGTGGCCAAGGTCAAGGCCGATTTCGAACGCGAGGTCCCCCGCTTTACCGTCACGTGAGTCGCGGGGCGCCGCCGCTGAGCCGCGCGCCGGCCTTCTTCTCATTGACAGACCGACGCCCGCGGCGGCCTAATCGTCGCGATCGTCATTTCGCCCTCGGCGCGAGCGCTCGATGAACAAAGAACGGCCGCGCAAATATCTCCTTGCCACCGATGTCGGCGGCACCTGCACGGATACGATCGTCTTCGCCGCGGGCGAGCCGATTCACATCGGCAAGGCGCTGTCGACCCCGCCCGATTTCGCCCATGGCATTCTCGATTCCATCAAATCGGCCGCCGACGGCATGGGCGTGGATGTCGAGACATTGCTGGCGCAGACCTATCTCTTCGTGCATGGCTCGACCGTGGTCGACAACGCCATCCTCACGCGCGACGGCGCCAAGACCGGCCTCATCACCACCCGCGGCTTCGAGGACACCGTCCTCGTGACGCGCGGCGCCTATGGGCGTTGGGGCGGATTGACGGAAGACCGGGTGAAGCATCCCGTGAAGACGGAGCGCGCGCGTCCCTTGGCGGAGCCCGATTGCATCCTCGGCGTGCCCGAACGTGTCGATTACAAAGGCGCCGTCTTGCAGGAGCTCGATGAAGCAGCGACCGAAGAGGCGCTGCGTTTTCTCGTCGAACAGAAAGGCGTCGAGGCGATCGCCGTCGCGTTTCTCTGGTCGTTTTACAACCCCGCGAATGAGCAGCGGGTGAAGGCGTTGGCGGAGCGCGTGGCGCCCGGCATCTACTGCACGCTGTCCTCCGAGATCGCACCGGTGCCGGGCGAGTATGAACGCTCCTCGACCGTGGTCATCAACGCCTATGCCGGAGCGATCACGCGGCGGTACTTGACGGATCTCGAGGCGCTGCTCGGGCGCACCGCCTATCGCGGGCCGATCATGGTGATGCAAGGCTATGGCGGGCTCCTGCCGGCGAGCGAGGCGGCCGATCGCTCGGTCGGCATGCTCGAATGCGGCCCCGCCGCCGGCGTGATCGGCAGCCGCTCGCTCGGACGACTGCTCGATCAGCCCGACGTGATCGCCACCGATATGGGCGGCACCACCTTCAAGGTGAGCGTCATCCAGAACGGCGAGATCGAATATGCACGCGAGCCGATGGTCGACCGCTTTCACTACACGGCGCCGAAGATCGAGGTGGTCTCGATCGGCGCCGGCGGCGGCTCGATCATTAGCCTCGACCCTGCCAGCAAGGCGCCGCGCGTCGGGCCGCGCTCGGCCGGCGCGCGTCCGGGTCCGGTCTGCTATGGCCTGGGCGGCGACGAGCCGACGCTGACCGATGTGCTCATGCTGATCGGCTATATGGACCCCGACATCTTTCTCGGCGGCAGCATGCGTCTCGATGCGGATGCAGCGCGGCGCGTCTTTGCCGAGAAGATCGCGCGCCCGCTCGGCATGCCCGTCGAAGAGGCGGCGTTCGGCGTCTATCGTGTGGCCGCGGCGCAGATTACCGATCTTATCCACGAGATCACGGTGGAGCGCGGCCTCGATCCCCGCGATTTCGTGCTCCACGCCTTCGGCGGCTCCTGCGGCATGCTCTGCGGCATGTTCGGCGCCGAGCTCAACGTCAAGCGCATCGTCGTGCCCTATACCGCATCCGTCAATTGCGCCCTCGGACTGATCTCCGCCGATATCGTGCATGAATACGCGACGACGACGGTGCTGCCCGTGCCGTCTCCTGCCGATGCGGTCAATGCGATCTATCGGCCGATGATGGAGAAGGCAGTGCAGCAGCTCCGCGCGGAGGGCTTCTCGGGGTCGATGGCGCGGCTCGATTGGTCGATCGATCTGCGCTATTCGCGCCAGGTGCATGAGGTGACGACGCCCGTGCGCGCGGCGACGCCGCTCGATGACGCCGGCCTCGCGCGGCTTGTCGAGGATTTCGAAGCGCTTTACGAGCGCAAATACGGCAAGGGCTCGGCCTATCGCGAGGCCGGAATGGAGATGACGCAGTTCCGCCTGACCGCGCGCGGCTTGATGACCCGGCCCGAGATCACGCCGATGCCGCTCGCGGGCGCCGATGCGAGCGCCGCCAAGGTCGCCCGCCGGCCGGTCTTCGTCGATGCCCGCAATGGCTTCGCGCCGGCCGACATCTATGATTTCGACAGGCTGCGTCCGGGCAATGTGGTGGTCGGGCCGGCGGTGATCCACACGCCGATCACCACCATTGTCTTGCAGGAAGGCCAGATCGGCCGCGTCGATCCCTTCCGCAATGTCTTCATCGATTTCGGCTGACGCGCAGGAGAAGCGCTCATGGACCCCATCACCTTCTCGATCATCCGCCATCGGCTCTTCCGCGTCGTCGAGGAGGCGGTGATCACGCTCAAGCATGTGTCGGGCAGCGCCATCACCAATGAGGGGCATGATCTCATGGTCAGCCTCTATCGCGCCGACGGCTCTCTGCTAATGGGCGGCGTCGGGTTTCTTCATCACCTCACCAGCGCCGCGGAGGCCTGCAAGGCGATCATCCGCCGCTTTGCCGGACAGATTCACGAGGGCGACATCTATCTGCTCAATGATCCCTATACGGCGGCGCTCCACACCTCCGACATCTATCTGATCGCGCCGATCCACCACCAGGGAACGCTCGTCGCCTGGAGCGCGTGCTTCGTCCATGTCTACGACATCGGCGCCATGAACCCCGGCGGCTTCGCACCGGACGCCTTGGACATCTTCTCCGAAGGGTTCAGCAGTCCCGGTCTCAAGCTCGTCGATCGCGGCGAGCTGCGCCAGGATGTGTGGGACACGCTCCTCAACATGGTGCGCAATCCCGAGATGGTGGCGCTCGACATGCGCTCGATGATCGCCTGCAACAATGTCGCGAAGGACCGCATGCTGGCGCTCATTGCGAAATACGGCGCCGAGACCGTCGATGCCGCCTGCCGGACCTTGATCGAGCAATCGGAGACGCTGCTCCGGCACCGGCTTCGCGAGCTGCCGAACGGGCGCTGGCAGTCGCGGCAATATCTCGAGGTCAAGGGCGAGATCGCGAAGGTCGTCCTGACCATGACCAAGCAGGAGGACAATCTCGTTTTCGACTTCACCGGCTCGAGCCCGCAATCGAAATACAGCCTCAACTGCACGAAATGGGCATCGCTCGGCGGGCTGTTCGCGCCGCTCTTTCCGCTGCTCTGCTACGACATCACCTGGAACGAAGGCGTGATCCGCCCGATCACGATGATCGCGCCCGAAGGCACCATCGTGAATTGCACGCGCCCGGCGCCGGTTTCGGTCGCCACCGTCGGCGCGATCCAATCGGTCAACAACGCCGCCTGCGCCACGATCGGCAAGCTTCTCGCGGCCAGCGAGAGATATGCCGAGGAGGCAACCGCGATCTGGCACGCCAATCATTTCGCCATCTTCATGTTCGGCCGCAATCAGCGGGGCGGGGATGCCATCGGCATCCTCACCGAGACCTTCGCCGGCGCGGGCGGCGCGCGCAGCTTCGGCGATGGCGTCGATATCGGCGGCGAGATTCCGAACCCGATCTCGCGCATGGCCAATGTCGAGACGATGGAGGCGACGTTTCCGATCCGCTATCTCTTCCGCCGCCGCATGAAGGATTCGGGCGGCGCCGGAAAATTCCGCGGCGGCACCGGCGGCGAGCTGGCGATCGTGCCGCATGACAGCCCCGATGGCGGGCTCCACTATGTGATCTCCGGAAAAGGCTCGAAATTCCCGATGAGCGACGGTCTCTCCGGCGGCATGGCCGGCGCGGCCAACGACTATGTCTGGGTTCACGCGCCCGGCGAGACGCACAACATGGATCGCTTCGCCCAGTCCCTCGACAGCATTCCCGGCGAGCGCGAGCCGATCAGTTGGGGGGTCTATCCGCTCATGGGGAATGACGCTCTCTATGTCCGCTGGAATGGCGGCGGCGGTGTGGGCGATCCCTTGGATCGCGTGCCCGAGGCGGTGCGGCGCGACGTTGAAGAAGGCATCGTCTCGGCCGAAGCTGCGCGCGAGATCTATGGAGTCGTCATTGCCGGGACCCACTTGGACCTTGCCGCGACCGAGGCGTTGCGATCGAGGCTGCGTGCCGCGCGTCTTGTGGCGGAGGCGGCGGAATGAATCGGCGCATCTCGGAAACGCTCGAGCTGCGCGACCTCGAAGACGGCCGCAAGATCTGCTGCCGCGGCTGCGGCCGACCCATCGCCGCGGCGGGCACGAGCTGGAAGCCCCATGCGGCATTCTCGGCGGTCGCCGTCGCGACACAGCCGGGAGCGCCTTCCGCCGTTCATCCCGATGTCGTCCATCGCCGCTTTAGCTGTCCTGCTTGCGGCAAGCTGCTCGATTGCGAGACGGCGCTTCCCGACGATCCCTTTCTCGATGATGTCGTATCGCCATGACGGAGGCGCCATGCACCCCGTAGCCATTCGCCAGGAAATCATCGATCGGGTGGTCGCTCGGCGCGGGCGCTACCATCTCTTCAACCATCTCGATCCCCGCCGCACGGCGCTCGTCGTCATCGATATGCAGGATACCTTCTGCCGGCCCGGCGCCCCGGCGGAAGTGCCGACGGCGCGCGGCATCGTCGGCAATATCAACCGCTTGAGCGCGGCGCTCCGCGCGCTCGACGTGCCGGTCATCTGGGTCCTCCACGCCAACACCCATCGCGACGGCCGCAGCGATTGGGAGGTGTTCTTCAACTACATCGTCGCGGACGAGGTTCGCGAGCGAACGATCGAGAGCCTGTCGCCCGGCCGGCAGGCGGTGTGGCGGGATCTGGCGGTCGAGGCGAGCGACATCACCATCGTCAAGAACCGCTACAGCGCGCTCATACCGGGCTCATCGACCTTGGAGCGCGTGTTGCGCAATCTCGGGCTCGACACCGTGGTCATCGCCGGCACCAAAACAAATGTCTGTTGCGAGGCGACGGCTCGTGACGCCATGATGCTGGACTTCAAGGTGGTCATGGCGTCCGATTGCTGCGCCGCGCTCTCCGACGACGAGCATCGCGCGTCGCTGGAGACCATGATCCAGCAATTCGGCGATGTCATGACCGCCGACGAAGTAATAACGGCGCTGCGTCTCGGCGCCAACAATCGATAGGGTCCGAGGGGCTCGGCCCGAAGAGGGGAGGATGTAATGAAGTGGCTTCTTGCGTTGATTTGCTCGATTGTCTTGCTGCCGACCGTGGCCTTTGCGCAGGCAAAGGGCGAGTTGAAGGTGGCGCTCATCCTGCCCGGCGCCATCACCGACGGCACATTCAGCTCGGCGGCGGATAAGGGCATCAAGGCGGCGCAGAAGAAGTTTCCGCAAATCAAGGTCTCGGTGCGCGAGAATACGAGCTTCGCCGAATCGGAGGAAGCGCTCCTTTCCTATGCGCGAGAGGGCTACGACGTGGTGATCGGCCACGGCTTCCAGTTCGGCGAGCCCGCGATGAAGATCCACAAGCAGTTCCCCAAGACCTGGTTCGTCATCGACACCGTCAAGGTCGCCGAAGCGCCCAATCTTGCCTCTTTCGACAATCGCTGGGGCGATGCCGGATATATCGCCGGCGCCGTCGCGGCTTCGGTGAGCAAGACGGGAATCATCGGTCACATCGGCGGCATTCCCGTTCCGGTGATCCAGGAATACAACGAAGGCTTCGAGCGCGGCGCCAAGCGGATCAATCCCAAGACCAAGATGCTGTCGGCCTATGTCGGGTCCTTCTCCGATATCGCCAAGGGCAAGGAGATCACCATCAGCCTCATCGAGCAGGGCGCCGATGTCGTCACCGCCACCGGCAATGAAAGCGTGATCGGCACGCTCGAAGCCGCCAAGGAGAAGAAGGTGTTGATGATCGCCACCGCCTTCGATTCGGCACCGCTCGCGCCGGACACCATCGTCACGGCAGCCCTCGTCAATTTCGACGTCAACCTCGAGATGGCCATCGGCAAGATCATCGACGGCACGCTCGAGCCCAAGAACTACCTGCTGGGCCTCAACGAGAACGGCATCGGTCTCGCGCCCTATCGCAAATTCGACAGCAAAATCTCCGCCGAGAACAAGGCGAAGATCCAGCAGATCATGGACGATATCCGCGCCGGCAAAGTAAGTGATCTCCCGGCCATCCGTTAAGGCGAGCGAAAATCGGCCGGCGGCAGAATTTGCCGCCGGCCGGCCGCTTCTCGCGGTCAGGGGCGTCACGAAGGTCTTCGGCGCCACGGTGGCCAGCGATGCCGTCGATCTCGAGGTCTGGCCGGGGGAGATCGTCGGCATTCTCGGCGAGAATGGCGCCGGCAAGTCCACGCTGATGAATATGATCGCCGGGCTCATCGCGCCCGATGCCGGCGAGATCGTGCTCGATGGCGAGGGCGTCGTCTTCGCCTCGCCGCGCGATGCGGCGGCGGCGGGCATCGGCATGGTGCATCAGCATTTCAAGCTGATCGGCTCCTTGACGGTCGCCGAGAACATCGCGCTCGGTGATCCCCGCTGGGGCCGCGGAGTGCTGCGCTTCGAGCCGCTGCGCCGCGAGGTCGGCGCGCTCGCCGCCGCTTTGGGCATGGCCGTCGATTTCGATCGGCGGGTCGACGAGCTCGCCGTCGGTGAACAGCAGCGGGTGGAGATTCTGAAGGTCCTGTCGCGGCGGCCGCGGCTCCTCATCCTCGACGAGCCCACCGCCGTCCTCACTCAGGACGAGCGGCCCGGACTCTTTCGCATGATGGCGGAGCTCGCGGCGCGCGGCACGGCGGTGATCATCATCAGCCACAAGCTCGAGGACATCCTCGAGACCTGCAAGCGCGTGGTGGTCATGCGCGGCGGGCGCGTCGTCGATGCCGCGCCCGTCAGCGGTCGAAGCCGCGCCGATCTCGTGCGCATGATCGTCGGCGAGAACCTGCCGAATGTGAGCCGCGGCGCAAAGGCCGATGCTCCCTCAGCCCCCCTCATGACCGTCGAGGCGCTCACGATCGGCCGGCCGAACGGCACGCGCGCCGTCGAGGGCGCGAGCTTCACGCTCATGTTTCGGGAAATTCTCGGTCTCTGCGGCGTCGACGGCAATGGGCAGAGCGAGCTCATCCACGCCCTGAGCGGAATGCTGCGTCCGCTCTCGGGCCGCGTCGTCTATCACCTCGAGGGCGCTCCGGCCGGCGCGTGGCTCGATGCCGCCGCGCTGCGTCGTCTGGGCCTCTGCCATATCCCTGAGGATCGGCATCGGCACGGTATTCTCTCAGGGTTCCCGCTCACCGCCAATTACCTGCTCACCCATCTCGGTCTCCGCGACTTCAATCGAAGCGGCTGGTTGCGGCAGCGGACCATCCGGAGCCGGGTGACGGAGGCCGTCGCTGCCTTCGAGGTGAAGGCGGCGGGACCGCAGGCGATCATGTCCCATCTCTCCGGCGGCAATCAGCAGAAGCTCGTCCTCGCGCGCGAGCTCGCCGCGGCGCCGCGCATCGTCATTGCGGCGCATCCGACGCGCGGCCTCGATATCCGGACGATCGCCTTCGTCAAGCAGCAATTGCTGCGCATGCGTGAAGGCGGGGCGGGGATCCTGCTGCTTTCGGCCGATCTCGCGGATATCTGGGAGATCGCCGACCGCGTCGTCGTGATGACCAA
>Ga0070738_10001682_pt1 | contig 41460 bp, 34 predicted proteins | sample Coa_R2_2_FD_66446 | JGI IMG/M metagenome (GOLD analysis project Ga0070738, IMG submission 66446) | Surface soil microbial communities from Centralia Pennsylvania, which are recovering from an underground coalmine fire - Coalmine... | ecosystem: Environmental > Terrestrial > Soil > Unclassified ...
TCTTACCCGAAAGCCATCGCTATTATCGCTATTTGTTGCCGCTAATGCCGGCGGCCGCGGCCAGCTGGCGTCTGCCTTCTTGCGATCTGATCGTCAGTTTCAGTCATTGCGTCGCTAAGGCCGTCCGACCCCGGCATGAGCATGTTCCGCATGTTTGCTACTGTTTCACCCCGATGCGATACATTTGGCACATGCAGGAAGCGTATTTTGGCTCCGAACGGGTTGGCGGTGTCAAGGCGCAGCTGCTGGAGCGACTTCTGGGCTTGCTGCGCGACTGGGACCGGCGCACGGCCGAGGGTGTGACCCATTTCTTGGCTATCAGCGAAACGGTACAACAACGAATCGCCGAGTGCTACGGCCGCGAGAGCACCGTCATTTATCCGCCCGTCGATACGGATTTTTACCACCCTGCCGCCCTGCCGCGCGAGGACTTTTATCTGGCGGTATCGGCTTTCGCTCCCTACAAGCGGCTCGACTTGGCCATCCAGGCGTGCAACGCGCTACGGCGGCCGTTGCTCCTCATCGGCAACGGCCAGGACGAGGCGCGCCTTCGCGCCCTCGCGGGGCCGACCATTCATTTCCTCGGTTGGCAGCCGGATGCCGTGATCCGCGATCATCTCCGCCACTGTCGCGCTCTTCTCTTTCCCGGTGAAGAGGACTTCGGCATCGTGCCGGTTGAAGCCCAGGCGTGCGGGGCTCCGGTAATCGCATTCGGCCGCGGCGGAGCTACCGAAACCGTTGTTCCTCTCGGCAAGCGTGAAGGGACTGGGGTCTCGTCGGTCGTGTCAGCTCCGACCGGGCTGTGGTTTGCCGAGCAGACTGTGGAGTCGCTGGCCGAGGCGCTAACCATGTTCGAGAAAAACCGTGCCCATTTCTCGCCGTCTGCGGCACGTCGCCAAGCCCTTCGATTCAACGCCGCTCGTTTCGCCCAAGAACTTTTCGATTATCTCGATCGCGTATTGCAACCCCTGGCCGAACCTATCCGCCGCGCTGCTTAAGTCTGCAATTGGCAAGCAAATGCCTGGGTTCCGGCAAAGGAATGCTCAATCGCCGTACCGGAACTCGCTCTTTCCCTTCCATCTCGCGCAGGCTAACTAAATTATCTAAGTTGACATTTTGGCACCCTTTTTGCCGTTCCTCCATCCGTCCTGGGGGATGAGATTTTTTCTTGCTTTTTCCGTTCAGATAGCTAGGCTCTTGTCAGGCGACCTAATATGCCCATGTTGCCTATATTCACGAAGGCTCCAAAAGAAGGGGACACCATGAAACGACTGATTCTCGGCATGGCGGCGCTTGCGCTGCTGCTACAGGCGGCCAGCCCGGCGCAAGCCTGTAGGCGGAACCGCGGAGGGTGTTGCGCCTCGGCGTGCGGCTATGGTGGTGGCGGCTACTGCGGCATGCAGTATCAGGTGGCCTATCAACAAGTTCAGCAAACGGTCTACGAATGCGTGCCTGTGACGCAGAACGTGCAGCAGACGGTAACGGTGATGACGCCGGTGCAACGTCAGGTGCAGCAGCAATACACGGTCATGGTGCCCACCTACAAGACCGTGCAACAGCAGGTTACCGTCAATCAATGCTCGTATGTCCAAAGGCAGGTACAGCGTACCGTCAATGTCCCAGTCGTGCAGAACGTGCAGCAGACGGTAACGGTGATGACGCCGGTGCAACGTCAGGTGCAGCAGCAATACACGGTCATGGTGCCCACCTACAAGACCGTGCAACAGCAAGTCACCGTCAATCAATGCTCGTATGTCCAAAGGCAGGTGCAGCGTACCGTGTGCGTGCCCGTGACGCAGAACGTGCAGCAAACGGTAACGGTGATGACACCGGTGCAACGTCAAGTGCAGCAGCAATACACGGTCATGGTGCCCACCTACAAGACCGTGCAACAGCAAGTTACCGTCAATCAATGCTCCTACGTGCAAAAGCAGGTACAAGGCACGGTTATGGTTCCGGTGACACAGAATGTGCAGCAGACCATCTACGAAAACGTGCCGACGTATCAGAACGTCACGCAGCAAGTAACGGTAATGGTGCCGGAGGTGACGCCGGTGCAGCAGCAATGCACGGTCTACGTCCCGAGACTGGTCAGCCAAGTGGTGCCGTGCCAGGTCACGGTATGCACACCGCAATTGGTGCAGGTGCCGCCCAGTGCCTGCAATCCGTGCGGGGCCACGGTCTGCCAAATGGTGCCGAGCGTTCAAACCATTAACCGCACTGTCACGACTTGCGTGCCCGAAGCCGTTACCCAGACCTACACCGTTAATGTTTGCAACTATAAACCCGTGGTCCAGAACGTGACCCGGCAAGTCTGCACGATGCAGCAAGTCGCGCGCACCGTCACCGTCCCGGTATGCGTCATGCAGGCGCAGACGCAGACATACACGGTAAACGTGCCCGTGGTGACGCCGGTGGTTCAGACGTACAACGTGCAAGTCTGCCAGATGGTGCCGACCACGCAGACGCGAACCGTTAACGTTGTCGAATGCGTGCCCACACAGCAAACCGTTACCGTGCCGGTATGCAGTCTGCAACAACAAGTTCAAACGTTCACAGTAAACGTGCCCGTGGTGACGCCGGTGGTTCAGACGTACAACGTGCAGGTCTGCGAGATGGTGCCCACCACGCAGACGCGAACCGTTAACGTTGTCGAATGCGTGCCCACACAGCAAACCGTCACCGTGCCCGTAACCACGTACACGACCGTGGCGCGGCAGGTAACGGTGAACGTGCCGGTAGTTACGTGCATGCCGGGCTGCTATTAAGCAATTGGCATGGGTCTAGCGTTTCCGGCTGAGCCGCGCAGGAAGCGCAGTGGAGTAAGCGGTTGCCGCCCGCTTACTCCACTGCGCTTCGTGCGCGGCTCGGACTTGCCTACAATGTCAGCGTCCTGATACCACTGGAATCTCGAGCTTGGAGGCAAGGCATGACTTGGCGCTGGCTGGCATTCTGGAAACGCTTTCGTCCTGTCTCGGCAGTGGATCGGGCGCGGCGTTTGTTTCAACAACAGCGGGAGCGTCTGGAACTTCAGTTCTTTCAGGCAGTGACGGCAAGCGGCAAGCCGCGCGGACTTCGTTGGAAAGCCATCGATTGGGAGTCGGATGTGGAGTTCGCCCGCGAGCGCGAGACCGGCCGGTTCGCTGCTCTCGTCGGTGTCACCATTCAATTTGAGGCTGTCGAGGGCAGCGACATGGAAGGATTGCCGGCCGTCGGCAACTTACGCAACGCCTCGGCGGTGTTTTTCTTCCATCAAGGCCGCTGGCACACCATCGGCAAGACCGTCTTCAATCTCAATCCCAACGAAGCCCTGGCGCACTTTCAAAATCAATACGAGCGCTTGCCCTCAGCTGGCTGACGGCGGCAATGGGTAGTCGATAATGGGGATGCCCAGGCGCGGCAACTCCTGTAATCGTCTCCAAGCTGCCGTCACGCGCGCTTCCTCGGCGACGACAAAATCGCTGTCTATCAATTCCTTGGCAAAGACGCCCTCGCAGCGCACTGGCTCAAAAGCCGGATCAACGATGTACTGCGCCAGTGCCGGATTACAGCGGAGATGGCGTTCGGGCAGGAGGTGTAATTGTTCGGGGGGCACTTCGCCGAGTACGTAGCGCAGATACAGGTCGGATTCGGTAATCTCACCGACCTCCTCTCCGCAGACCACGCACAGATACCCTCGTTCGCAACGGGCCATCGCAATTTTGATGAAGTCGAGATAGAAGCCAGCACGACGGCGAAGCAACCGTCGCTTCGGTTAGTTTACCACCTTGATCCGTTTCCGGCTCGGTTGCCAAATTCACCAACGGCAGCTGTTGAGGGAGAAGCCGATCGGCGCCCCGGCAGCGCGGCAGGAATGAGGATTTCGATTCCACGAATCGGGGTGCGGATACTCATCGATTCCCTACAATGCCTCCATTACACAGCGACTTGGCCTGCTGGTTTTCGCGAGGCATTCATGGTCTCGAAAGAGCTTCTCGATATTCTCCGTTGCCCCCTCGATCCAACGCGCAGCGCGCGACTGGAGGAGGAACCGGACGCGCTGGTTTGCCAGCGCTGCCGGCTCAAGTTTCCCATCAAGGAAGGTCTGCCGTGCATGCTGGTTGAGGAAGCGATTTTGCCGCCGGGGGCGAGCAGTTTGCAAACGCTTCCCTGCCAGCAGAGTCCGGTAGGGCAGGGGGTGCAAGGATGATCCCGCATCGACTCTACGTCGGCACCATTGGGGAGGGTTTGTTTCGCAGTCTCGACGGCGGCGCGAGTTTTCGCCGCGCCTGCGAGGGCACGTTCGTCGAATGCCATGTTCGCGCCTTGGCGACCCATCCAAAACAACCGGCCACACTTTATCTCGGCAGCGAGTTGGGGCTGTTCGTCAGCACCGACGGCGCTGAGAGCTGGACGAAATTGCCGGCCCCTTTAGATGGGTTGCAAGTGTGGTCGCTATGGATTGTGCCGGAGCAGCCGGAAGTCCTGATCGTTGGCACCTGCCCATCACATCTCTTTCGCTCCGAAGACGGCGGCCGTACCTGGAGCGAGGCAGCGGCGCGGCTGGAGCGAGAATGTCCGCGCTTGCTGTGGACGCGTGTTACCTGTCTTGTCGGCGCACCAAATGAGCCGAACGTGCTGTGGGCCGGCATCGAGATTGATGGCGTCCATCAGAGCCGCGACAGCGGGCGCTCCTGGCAGCCGATCGGCAGTGGGCTTAGCTCGCGCGACATCCATGCTCTTGTGGTGGTGCCTGCTCAAGGAGGAAGACCGCGGCGCTTATTGGCCGCGACGAACAATGATCTGAATGTCAGCGAAGATGACGGCGCGACATGGCAGCCCTTGCAGATTGGCCAGACGATGCCGTGGTCGTACTGCCGCACTCTGGCCCAGCCATGCGGCCGACCGGAAGAGATCTTGCTGGGAAATGGGGATGCTCCTCCTGGCTCATCCGGTGTCATCGGTCGTTCGCTCGACGGCGGCCGCACTTGGCAACTCGCCACTATGCCTGGCCGCGCCAACTCCACTATCTGGAACTTCGCCGCCCACCCCGCCGATCCGCGGATGATCTATGCCAGCAGTGTGAGCGGGCAATTGTTTCGATCGCTCGACGGAGGTGCTTCCTGGGAACGATTGCCGCGAGAATTCGGTGAGATTCGTGCCCTGGCCTGGGCGCCTCAGATGTGACATAACGCTTTCGATCCGAGCCGCGCACGGAGCGCAGCGGAGTAAGGGGCGCGAAGAGCCGCGACCATAAGGGAGCGATGTTGCCTCCCGCTCCCTTACGGTCGTGGCTCTTCGCGCTGCACTGCCTGCTCGCCCCGGAAATTATTACGCTCGCTGCTGCGATGTGGTTACCTCAGCAACATCCTTCCCCAGGGCGGTTGCCAGGTCGATCTGGTGCTCCTGTTCGTTGATCAGGATTTTGCGGATGTTCTCAGCCAGCGCGTACTCGCCCAACTCCTCGCACTGCCGCACGCGTTCCCGGTAGTTCCGGACGGTTTCGTTCTCGTTGTCTAGATCAAAGCGGAGCATTTCTCGGGCCTCTTCCGAGGTCCGCACCGCCTTGGGTGTCACGGTCGGCATCCCGCCGAGATAATCGATCTGCTTGGCGATAATGAGCGCGTGCTGCAGCTCCTCCCTCGCGTGGTTCTCTAGTTCTCCCGCGATGTTCATGTACTCCGCGCCTTTGAGCACCTGAGAGTAAACCACGTAGGCGATGATTGCTTGATATTCTCGCGCCAGGTCTTCGTTGAGCAGCTCGATCAACTGCTCGCGGCTGATGCGTCGCCCATCAGGAGAAGCCGGCCTCTCCGCCACCGCTGCACCTTTGGTTTGTCTATCTGCCATGGCAACCTCCGGTAGATTAGCAAATCCGCCTCTCTCTTCCTTCAGGCAAAAAGGATGCCGGCTTGCGAGGAGAGCTTCCTAAGAATCTGGCTCCCGATTTTGGGAAAGGTCAAAATTGGGAGCGTGGGCGGTCCGCTCGCACAGTGGGGCGAGACGCCCGCGCTCCTAATTAGGACACGATCCAAAGCTTAGTCAGGTTGTTCCATCTCAACGATCGGCTGATCCTGCCTGAAGCCGCAGGACGCCTCCTGGCGGGATGTGCAGGTTTTGCAAACACGCCGTTGGTGTGTTGCCGGCGGGAGGGACGAGGGCCGCTAGGCCGGCTGCGAAGGCGGCGGATTCGGCGGTGCCTTCGCCGAAGTCGTAGGACAGCACATCCGGCTTCGAGAGCAGGTCGAGACCGAACGGGGGTCCGCCGGCACTGTACGGCTGGCGTTGGTTGTGAGCATCGGCGGCACCTACGGTGATGGCCGTGCGAGCGTCGGCGGGCATTCCGATGCTGCCGGCTGCGGTGAAGTAACTTCGAAGGAGTGCTCGGCCGGAGGCATCCAGCGGCGAGACGAACAGGCGCACGTGCATCTCGCTGTGCTTGCGCATGAAAGGCAAGGTCGGATCGCCCGGCGGATAGAGCGAATCGGGAGCACGGCCGCTGACGCGAACGGCATAGCGTCCCGCTTGCTTGATCTGCACATCCAGCGTGATCTCGTAGATGGCCGAGTTGGGCGCAGCGCTGAGACGCATGCCGGCATCAACCGATTGCGCGACGATTTCCATATCATCGGCCGGCTGGCGCGTGCCGGTCGGGTCGAACTGGCGTAGCAGGAAGATGCGCATGTTGCGGGCGAGCGGCTGGCGGTAGGGATCCTCGCCGGTCTGGGCGTAGAGTGGATCGTGAGCTTCCCGCCATTGAAGCGAGAAACGAAGCCGGGCGCCGGCCGGGAGGTCGCGCACTTTCTGACCGTTCGGCGTTTGCCAGGATAAGAAATTCAGCTCCGGGGACCATACATCCGATGGCAGGGGTTGGCGGAAATCGGCGAATTCCATGATGCCGTTGCCGTCGGCATCGCGGAACAAGCCAGTCCAGTTTTGGCCGCGCGTATCACCCGCTGCCTGGAACCACAACGCCGCCCGGAAGGGCCGATCGTCGAAATAACGGCTTAACTCACTAGTGCCGTCCACCGGGAACCCATCATGCCAAGAAAGCGCCGATGCCACGACGCGGATGCCGCGCAGGGAGAGAATGTTTTGCCGGAATTGCAGGTAGCGTGCGAGACGCTGATGAAAAGCACGATGGTCGCGGTCGTAGGTAATCTGGCGGACGCGAAAGAGCACGAACGGTCGATCGCGTTCGGGAAGTCCCTGGAAGGCAGGGAGCTTTTCGACTTCCTCCGGAGTTAGGTTTTTCTCCTCCGCCTGTTTGATTAGCCGTTGCTGGGCTTCCGTCGGCATCGGAAAAGTACTCATGACTGCGCGGCGTTCTTCCTCCAATTGATCGCGGCGCTTATCAATATCACTCTGATCATGTTGAAGGTCGGCCAATCGCGTATCCAGGTTAAGCGAGGGCACGACATCGCCATTGATGGCCCGCGCCGCGGCTTCGAGCATGTACGGCGAAGCGGGATCAATGCGGATCAAGGTGAGACTGATTTCGGGAGCGAGGCGAGCGATGGTCATGGCGCGGCGCGTGCCCGAACCCGGCCCGTCGCCCGCAGGGAAAGGATCGGGGAGCATGTCGGCGTTGCGCTCGGCGGTCCAATCCATGAGCCGCGTATCCCTCGGCAGCTCTTTCCCAACGAGGGCCTGCCAGCCGCGAAAGTCGCTGTCCACGACGGCCAGACGCGTTCCGCGTCCGGTGCGACCCATCGCTTGCAGCCGAGCCGCGCCGCTCGCGTCGAGGAGGGGTAGCCAACGAGTGCTATCGAGATCAGACCGGCGGGACATCGGTCCCACCACCTGTTGAGGCAGCCGCGGTAGTCGCACACCGCCCACATCCGGCAACGCGGCAAGCGCGGGAGCCTGAGCGGGATTTGCGAAAACCGTCACTAGCGGTCCAAGCCGCCCTTCCACGTTCAGTCCCGGAACCGCGCCGCGAAGAATGCGGAGATAAGATTTATCTTCGGCGCTCGGGACGGCGGCGAGAAGCACTTCCAACCGTGTGGGCTTCGATGCGACTGCGGCGTCGCTTAATACTTCGCGGAGGTCGGGCGAGAGTTTTTCTTGTTCCTTGGGTACTCTCGGAACTCGCGGCCGGGGAGCGGGTAGGGGCATGTCCGGAGAGACAATCGAGGCACGCACCGCCCAGACATTCTTGAATGGCGGCGGCAGTTTCTGGCCAGCTGGCTGCTGACGAAGATCGGTTAGAAGATCGTCCGCGCGATTAAAGGGCATCGAACCGACCAGCCGTGTGTAGCCGCGATGATCGTAACCGGCCGCCTCGAAAAATTGGAGGCCGGCCAACACCTCAAACGTCTGCCGGCTGAGCTGATACTGTCCTTCCGGCGACAATCCGTTGGCCAGCTCAATCTCGACGCGGACCCGCTGGTTCTTGTCTTCCGGCAGCTTCGCTCCATGAGGAATAAGTTGGATGGAGTAGATGTGCCGTTCGTTCAAAAGATTGTGGGCGTTGCGAGACGGGATGGTGCCGCTCATGCGGGTGTGTGAGACATCCTCGGCTTCGGTCTCCGACGCGGCCTCTTGTGGATTGCGCTGGAAACCGAGTTTTGCCAGATAGCGCATCATCTCCCGATACTGCAACAAGCGTTGGTTGCGAAACGCATTGATGCGATAGGTGATCTGCACGTCGTAGGCATCCGGCGGCTCGGCGGATGACAAGGTGGCAGGGTGACAAGGTGACAAGGTGACAAGGAGAGCCAGGAAGGGCGGAAGCCAGACTAGATACATCGTTCGGTTCATGCTGCGTCGCCTCACCTTGTCACCTGTCACCTTGTCACCTTGTCAGTCATTGTAACACGCCAGCGTCGCACATCGGGCTTGCAGTGAAACAACAGGGAGGCGAAAGTGAAAGACGCGCTCTTGCGGCACCGGCTGCGCCAGGGGCGCCGGTCGGGAAGACCTGGGAGGCCGTTACGGAATTGCGGAGGTTCGCATGTCATTCGCGGGGCAGGTTGCCATCATTACCGGGGCCTCCAGCGGCATCGGCTGGGCACTGGCGCAGACGCTCGCCGCCGAAGGCTGCAAAGTCGGTCTTGTGGCGAGGCGGCGCGAGCAACTCGCCGAACTAGCGGGGCACATCGAGAAATCCGGCGGAAGTGCCGCGTTTGCCGTCGGTGACGTGGCCGAGCGCGCTCAAGCCATCGCCGCCATTCAGAAACTCGCTTCCCGTCTGGGGCCGGTCGATTTGCTCATCGCCAATGCCGGTGTCGGTGCGCCCACGACTCTCGCGCCATTCAACGTCGGCGATGTCGAGAAGATGTTCCGCGTCAATGTGCTGGGCGTCGTCTATTCGCTGGAAGCCGTCCTGCCGCAAATGCTGGAGCGGCGCCGCGGACATCTGGCGGCGATTTCCAGTTTGGCCGCTTACAAGGGTTTGCCCGGCGAATCCGGTTACACATCGAGCAAGGCAGCGGTGAATGTGTTTATGGAGGGCATGCGCGTGCAACTGCGAAGCAAGGGGATAGCGGTGACGACCATCTGTCCGGGCTTCGTGAAAACGCCGATGACTGAAGTGAATGAGTTCAAAATGCCCTGGCTCTTGACCGCGGAGGAGGCGGCACGGCGGATCATCCGCGCCTTGAAGCAGAAACGCAAAGTCTACAATTTCCCCTGGCAAATGTCGCTGTTCATGAAATTCGCGCGCTGGGCGCCGGACTGGCTTGTCGAAAGGATGATGCACACCTACAACGAAAACCCGCCCTTCCCCAAGACGCCGCTGTGAACCAATGAGCTAACTACAGAGTCACAGAGAACACAGAGTAAACACAGAAAAATAAAAAAATCAAAATGGCATGAAGCCATGCTGCTGCCGAATTGTTCTTCTCTTTTCTTATTTCTCTTCTCCGTGTTCTTCTCTCTGTGTTCTGTGTGACTCTGTGGTTAGAAATTCTTACAACACCGCGGCGGCAGTGGGCAGGAGGGCGCGGGCGTGGTCGGGTCCGAGGCGATGGCAGTACTCGCCGAAGCTCTCGCCGGGACGGCGCTCCTCCTTATAGTGCCGGAGCAGCGGATCCAGAGTAGAAACGATTTCGTCACGGGGCACCAGATCCTTGAGCTGGAAATTCATGCGGTCGCCGTGGACGCGGCCGCCGACGTATAAGACGTATTTGTCGCCGCTGCGTCCGACGATGCCGATGTCGCTCTGATAGGGACGAACGCAGCCGTTGGGGCATCCCGTCATGCGGACGCCGAGCGTTTCGCGTTCAAGCCCCAGATCCCGGAGGAGCACTTCCAGTTCATCGAGGATGCTGGGCAGAGCTCGCTCCGCCTCGGAGATGGCCAGGCCGCACGTCGGAATCGCCGGGCAGGACATGCTGTACTGCCGTACCCTGCTGATATGATCGGGACGAGTGATGCCGTATTCATCGAGCATGCGTTCGAGAATCGGCAGGGCATTCCCATCGAGATTGCAGAGCAGGACATCTTGCATTCCCGTCAGTCGCAATTCCGGCTGAAAGCGCTCGACAATGGCGCGAAGTCCCGAACGCAATCGAAATGAGCCGATGTCCTTGACCCGGCCATTTTCGACGCTCAGCCCGTAGAACCATTTGCCGTCGCCCTGTGGGTGCCAACCCAGATGCAAGTGGAAGCCGCTGATGGATACCGGCCCAGGCTGCGCCGGCATGCCGCCGAGGTAGCCGGCCAGCACTTCGCGGAACTTCTCGACGCCCCAATCGTGGACTACGTACTTGATCCGCGCTCGTTTGCGGTCGGCGCGATTGCCGTGATCGCGGAACAGCCTCACGACTGCCTCGACCGCTTCGATGATGTCCACGGCGGGAACGAAACAGATCGGCTTGGCCAGCATGGGGAACGTGTTATGGTTGCCGTGCGTCATGCCCATGCTGCCGCCGACAAGCAAATTGTAGCCGGCGATTTTGCCATTCTCAACGATGGCAAGCAAGCCGAGATCCTGGCCGTACACGTCGATGCAGTTATCTTCCGGCAGAGCCAGTCCCGTCTTGAATTTGCGCGGCAGGTAGACTTTGCCGTAGATCGGCTCCTCTTCTCCGCCGACCGGCGTCTCGCCGGTCCCACCCAGCGCGGTCTTACCTTGATGCTGGCTCAGATGCGTGACGGGCTGGCCGTTGAGCCAGATTTCATGATAAGCGCCGCTGCGCGGGGCCAAGTGTAGGGCCAGGCGTCGCGCCGTCGCTTGCATTTCGTTGCGGACGCCATCGTGATGCAAGGGGGCCGGGCAGCACATGACGTTGCGTTCCACGTCGCCGCATGCGCCAAGTGTCGTCAGCAGGGTAGCGTTGATCCCGGCAATGGTGTCCTTTAAATGCGTTTTCAACACACCATGAAACTGGATGCCCTGCCGGCTCGTGAAACGCAGCGTGCCGTTGCCGTAAACATCGGCGAGTTTATCCAGGGCCAGGTATTGCTCCGCCGTCACGCGCCCGCCGGGAATCTTGCAGCGGACCATAAACATATAATGCTTGCCCAATCCCTCGCCGCGGCGGGCTTTGCGGGCATCGCGGTCCTCTTGCTGATAGGTGCCGTGAAACTTGAGAAGCTGCTTGTCCTGCTCGCCGAAATGATCGCTGTCTTTTTGAAGCTCCTCGCCGATCGTACCGCGCAAGGCGCGGCTGTTTTCTTTGATTCCTTCGACGGCGGAACGGCCCGGTTTTTTCGCTCCGTTCGCGGCGGCCCCATTCGCGCCCTGCTGTGCTTCGCCCGACATGTGTTTGTCCTTCGTTATCGGAACGATCGGAATCATCACTAATCCGATCAATTTACATATACTCGATTCGCGGATTCCGACAAGTCTTTAATTGGCAAAGAAGCGGTTGCTCCACCATTCCGCAGGGCCGGCAAAAGCACTCCTTGCGGATGCTCTGGGGTGGTCAAGCCATCTTGGAGCGGACTCAAGTAGGTCGGGGATCCTATCCGAATGCTAAGGCATGGGGTTGACCAACCTGGGCTTTTTGACGGTCCTTCACGAACCAAACGGCTACCTGGGGGGCTATCTGGTCACCAATGTCTGGGGCCGGCCGTTGGAGTTTCGCCTGAGTAGCGCGGTGCAGCCCAATCGCGTCCAGCAAATACTTTATGCCGGCACGTTGGAGCCGTATATCTGCGCCGACCTGATCGGTAAGACTCTGGTGGACAAGACGGCAGCGCCCGTGCAATTGCTCGTCACCGATCGCGCCACCGTCCTCGATCTGCGACTCAAGCTAGAATGTCCGGTTGTCTGGCTGGCCGCTGCCGAGGATGCCCAAGCAAGGTCGCTTACTGGAATCGGGGCGGTAACTGTTCCAGCGGAAACCGGTCGTGGGCCTCTCTTATGCCATCCGCGTTTCCCCGATGATGCGACGCTGACGCGCGAAATGCTGGGCCAGCTCGACGCGAGTTTCGATTTATCCGAGCCATTCGTCCGCATTCGCGAAGCCGTAGGCGAAGCCCGCAAGATGGGAGTTCACAAATGAGCAGGCTTAGCTCTGCGACGGTTTGGCCAGTATTTCCATAACCGTGTCAAATTCATCGGGTCGTGGTTCTTGCCATAACCAGTCGGGACGCAGCCAGAATCCGCTGAGGATTTCACTTTGAAACTCGCCTTTCTTGGGACGAACCTGACGGTATTTTCCTTTCTTCAAGCGAAGAAGCGTTACCGATTGATCCATTTCATCAATGATCCAGTATTCTGAAATACCGTACTCTTCGTAAAGTTCCCGTTTGCGGTAGTAATCACGTTCGACGCTATCCGGTGATACGATTTCGACGGCCAAATCCGCAGCTCCCGCCACGAAGCCTCGCTTAATTCGGTCAATGTTCTCTCTGCGAACAAAGGCGATGTCTGGTTCCGGTCCATGTTCTTTATCCAGACGAAGAGCCACGCGCGAGCCAAAAACCTGCCCTTGTTTCGTTCTTCGGGTGTATCCTCGAATTACCATGAAGAGCCAACCGAACAAATCATTGGCATCCGTGTTCTCGGGCGAGGCCATGTAAATTACCCCATCGATAAGATCTGCTTTCTGATCTTCGCGGATTATCTCGCAGAATTCCTCGAAGGTGTACTGCCCCGTTTGTCGGCGCTTCCGCAGACGTGTGGTCATGGGTAATCTCCATCAGGGTGCTGCGCTGCCATCAATTGTAACCGTGACCGGCGCATCCTGCAGGTCTGTTTTAATCTTGATGGCGTGTCTGAAATCGCCGGGTTTGGTGAAGACGCATTTGAAAGAGATCACCTGTACCGGAGCGGGAGTGTCCGACGGCCGGGGATCGAGTTGCATCCCCTCGGCGAGGCCCTCTACGCCAAGTACGCGAAACGGCTTATTGCCGCGGACCACTACACGACGCGTCACGGTCTCGCCGATCTTGACGGCACCGAGACTCACCGCCGCCGGAGACACCGTTAGGTTCGACTGCACCACGCCTTCAACCAGCACCGGCAATATCGGACTGGCAGGGTCGTTTGTATTAAGGAACAGATCACCCTTTAGCGTGCCGATCGGGGCATCCGGCTTTAACGTGACACGCACGCGATAACCAACCTGGCCCGGTCGGCGATACAATTCACCTAACGATATCTCGACCGGCAAGTCGTTCGCCGATGCTTTCGTCACTTGCCATTCGAGCACGCCAGCATACTCCACGTCGATGACTTGGCTGGCGGGCTGGCCGCGCGTTACGGTGCCGAAGCTGACCTGGCCGGGGTTGAAAACGATGTCGGCGCGGCTGTTCGCGCTGACCCGCAGCTGTGCGCTGGAGATGTAATCGGGTCCAACGGTGACAGTGATGCCCACGGTCTTGAGTCCAGTAAAACGTCGGGCATCCATCGTGACATCGATAGTGGTCGATTCGCGCGGCTCCAGGGAGACCTTTGCCGCCTTGGCCGTCACGCAGCCGCAACCGCTTTTGACGCTCGTGATTTCCATGCGCACCGCATAGATATTGGTGAGGACGAAGCGATGCGACAACTGCGCGCCGCGCGGCACGCTGCCGAAGTCGTGGTTCAGCCCCTCCTTGAACATTTTCTCCGCCCACGGCTGTTGCGCCGGCGCCGGGTTGACACCGAACGCGGCCACGATCAACGCGACAAGAGCCTGCCTCATCTTCATCTGTTCCTCCTGGAAATGCGCGGCGGGCGTGCCGAAAGCCCGCGGGCGAAGCCTCGGAATTCTAACGTGGCATCTCCGAAGGGTGAAGCCGGATTCTCGTTGCCGCGCCACATCCCCTCGGAGTAAGAAAAAGACAGGCAAATCAAGCAAGTTAGGTCAGGTTTTCTAGCCTGCCTAGCAAACAGGAGAAACCATAATGTCCGCGGACACGACGGGACTTGCGAAGACAGCGCTGATTGAGACACTCGAAAAGATGCGCGATGACGTGCGGAACCTGGCCGGCCCGCTGAGCGAGGCCGAGTTTTGGACCAAACCGATCGATCCGGGCAATTCGGTCGGCCATCTCGTGTTACATCTTTCGGGAAACCTGAATCACTTCGTCGGCGCCCAACTCGGCGGCAGCGGCTACGTCCGTGATCGAGAGAGGGAATTCACGGAGACGCGGGTTCCCAGCAAAGCGGAAGCGCTTGAGAAACTCGACGAGGCCGTGGCAATATTTCGCCGAGTTGTATCCGGACTCAGCGCGGAGCAATTGGCCGTGCCGCATCCGGAGGCGCGCTTTGGCCTGGTGATGAATGCGTTGATGTCTCTACTTGCACATTTCGCCCTTCATCGAGGTCAAATATCGTATATTGCGCGGCTTGTGCAAAAGCCACAGATGCCTTAGCGAATCGTCGCGGTGGGAACCTTTCCGCGGAACGGAGAAGAGTCTGTGCCGAATCGCCTTGCGTCGGGGCCGCAGGATGCGTAAAAATGGAATAGTCCAACCGGCCCGTGGCAGTGTTCGCACTGCGTCCTTAAATCCCCTGGACCGATAACGGGTCTTGTGAATCTGCCGGCCATGCGGGCGAGCCGGTGTTTTGAGCGTTTTCGCCTGCTTACCTGGTTTTGGAGACCTTATGGCCAAAGAAGAAGCTATTCAAGTTCAGGGCAAGGTGGTTGCTGCCCTTGCCAACACGCAGTTCCGGGTCCGACTGGAGAATGGGCACGAGATCGTGGCCCATATCGCCGGCAAGATCCGCAAAAACTTCATCCGCATCCTGCCGGGCGACACAGTGACCGTAGCCATATCCCCTTACGACTTGAACAAGGGGCGTATCACGTATCGAGGTCCGCTGCGTCAGCGCACGGCCGATTCGACCACACCTCCCGAATGATGTCTCGCCTTTGTGCCGGCCGCGGGGCACTGGGGCCCCGCTGGGAAAGGTTGGCACGTCCCTTGCACGCCCCTCTTCGTTCCATTTCACTGCTGAGCCAAAAAAACACTTTTTTCTCTATTCAGCGCCAGAAGTGCATGGTAGAATGCTCTGTATTGTGGGCTTTGAGGATTGGTCCATGGACGTGATGCTCGCCTCCGCGCCATCTCCCATTCTCCTGTCCGAAGTCCATCGTTAACGTTACGCGGAGCAGGTCATCCCGCAGGATGACGGCGTGCCTCGCCAGTTCCTTTCCGGAGGCCCAAATGGGCAAGAAGTTGTACGTGGGCAATCTGCCCTACTCGGTTGGCGACAGTGATTTGCAGCGCCTGTTCGAGGCGCACGGTAGCGTGGTGTCGGCTCAAGTGATTATTGACCGCGACACCGGCCGCTCCAAAGGTTTCGGCTTTGTGGAGATGGGCAACGATTCTGAAGCGCAGGCCGCCATTGCCGACATGAACGGCAAAGAAGTCGATGGCCGATCTTTGACCGTCAATGAGGCGCGTCCGAAGCCGGAAGGCGGCGGCGGTGGCGGACGCGGAGGTCGCGGCGGCTACGGCGGCGGCGGCGGCGGTCGCGGTGGTTACGGCGGCGGACGCGGCCGTTACTAAGCAAAATAATCTGAGCCTGAAGCGGAAGCGAAGAGTCTTTGTAAGCAAAGACTCTTCGCTTTTATGCTTCAGGTTCGGAACCTTCCTCTCCAACCAATTCCAGAACGCTCCAAAGACTCGGATCTTCCGCCCAGGGAAAATCGCCCCCGACACTGAGCGATTGTTCTCCCAATTCCTGGTCGTGAACTGCAACGTGTATCCCCAGACGTGGATTTTGCTCCGGGTCGAAGCCGTGGAGCGCCGCCGCCGGCAAGAATACTTCCAGCCGATAGCCGCCCCGGCGTGGCACCAATTGAAACGACACCGTCTCCCCACTCACGGTCGGTGCATCCTGCAGAGCGCGATTGATCTTGCTCTGCACGAATGCCGGTTCGTCCTTCTCCGGCCCGCCTCCGGCAGCAAGGAAATGGAACTGATGGCAGTAGCGGCTGGCTCGATGGCTTGTGCGTGCATCGCGCGCGTCAATCCAGATCGTCGCGCCGTCGGAGAGCCGCGGCCGAGAGACATCGCCAACCGCCGGCTGTTCCTTGCCGCGCACTTCCACTTGCAGGGCCAATCCGCCTTCGTTCCAGGCTACGCGCACATCCGCGAACGAACGCCGCTCGTCCATGGCGGCAAAACTGTCGAGCCGGCACACTTCCGGCAGATCGAGCAAATCATCATCGCCCTCGCGCGGCAGCTCGGCGATGTACCGACAGGGATAGCAAACGCGGAAGAGAAAGCGATTCGGAATCAACGGCATTGAGGACTCCTTAATCACAGAAATAGAACACGGATAAACACGGATGGAACGGATTTACACGGATCATAGAGAGAATTAAAAACAGAAGCATTTTTGATTTTCATTTATCTGATCCGTGTAAATCCGTCTCATCCGTGTTTATCCGTGTTCTATTCGAGAATCGCCTAATTGAGCAAGCTGCGTTGCAGGACTTCGCGGGCGCGGTCGAAGGTGGGCTGCCAGGCGATCTCTGGGGAACCTTTGGCCAGGCAATCGCGGAGTTTGTCCAGCGTATTGCGAGCCATGTGTGGGCACTTATTGCAAGCGCAGGTGATACCGGGCACGGGATGATACCGATGCTGTGGATATTTGCTCTGCATCTGCCACATCATGTTCGCTTCCGTGGCGACGAGAAAGTCCATTGGCTCCTTGAAGCGGGCCAGGTGCTTGAGCATGGCCTCGGTGCCCCCCACGAAGTCGCTGTGCTCGCGGATGTTCGCCGGACACTCCGGATGGGCCAGGGTGATCGCATGGGGCAGTTTTCGCTTCATCGCGAGGAGATCGCCGACACTGAAAATCTCATGAACAATGCAGCCGCCGTCCCACAAAATCATTTTCCTGCCGGTGACTTCTTGCAAATACTGACCGAGATGCCGATCCGGGACGAAAAGGATCTCATAATCGGGCGGCACGCGGCGAACAATGGACTCGGCGTTTCCGGATGTCACGACCCAATCGGACAGGGCTTTGACAGCGGCGGTGCTATTGATGTAGGAGACTGTCTGGAAGCGCCGGCCGTTGAGGCGGAGCATTTCCTGGTAGCGAGCGAGCTTCTCGGCGGGGCAGCTGTCGGCGAGGCTGCACCCCGCTTTCAGATCCGGCAGCAGAACGCGCTTGTCGGGGTTGAGGATCTTCGCTGTCTCGGCCATGAAATGAACGCCGCAGAAAACGATCGTTGACGTGGCGACTTTCGTGGCCTCTCGTGCCAGTTTCAGGCTGTCGCCGGTGAAGTCGGCCAGCTCCTGAATTTCGCCGTCCTGGTAGTAGTGAGCGAGAATTGTAGCGTTGTTTCGTGCTTTGAGGTCGAGAATCTCATCAATGAGATTGATCATGGGGGATGGCCCTTGTTTTTCGTGTGGCGGAGGACGAACCCACATCCAGCTTTTAAGACGGCCTTGCGTCTCTTCTACTTCCATTCTACACAAAATGACCAAAAAAGGCAGGGGGAGAACAGCGGACAAAAACCCACCAGCCCGCAGCGCAAGCGAGGTGATTCGTATCCTTGCTGGCGCTGCGGGCTGGCTAGAAAAGGTTGCCGTGTGGGCTGGATCAGTCGCCGCCGCCGGATTCACCGACGTAGCGGATGACGCATTCGCGCGCGTGCCGGCGGTGCGCCTCGCGAATGCGGCACGCTTCCTCGTAACTGGAGCATGTGACCACCGGCCATTCGCTGTCTTCCGGTGGATCGTGGGTGTCTCGTCGGCTGCGGACGTACACCACAAAACGGTCGTCGTGCGCTTCTTCCATAGAGACAATCCTCCTCTCCGAAAGGCGAGGACATGCGATATGGGTTCGAGGCATCAGAGGGGAGAGGACGGGGTCCAACCTCGAACCGGTTTTGAGTGTAACACGGATTTTCCAGATAGCAAGACCAGCATGCGCATTTTCTCGCACGAAGCGCCGATCATGATGCCGGCGCATCGACCCGCGCGGGCTTGCTCCAGAATATGTAGTCGGTATCGACCGCCTTCCCGCCAAGCGCCGCCACCAACTGAGCAATTTGGCCGCGATGATACCATGCATGGCCGAACGTTTGGGTCAATATTCCCTCCACGGTCCAGCGGTAGCGATCCCCGTTGCCGAGCTGCCATTCGAGTTCCCGTGCCAGTTCCGAATCGTCGAGACCGCGAAGGTATTGCACCCACGCCTCTTCCGTGACGGTGATCATTTCCGGTAGATCGCCTAGTTTCACGCCTTTGGGGAACACATCCGGCAATTTCGACCAGTGGCCGAGTCGATTCAACCAACGTTGGCGCGCGGCGCACAAATGAGCCAGGCGATCGATCGCTTTCTGAAACTCGGGCGCGTCCCTCCGCTCGGCCGGAACCGACTCGAGCATCGAGAGCGACTTGGCATTACAGTCGCGTTCATACTCGTACCAATGGCGAAAACGGTCTGCGAGAGTCTTCAAGGGAACCTCCATTAGCAAGTTCGCATGTGTGGGAAAGCTTATCCAACAAACTAGCTTAGCGGTTCTCGGCAAGCGAACCGAATGGTACAGCTGCTTGACGTTCCCCACAGGGAGGACATTCACTATCAATTCATCCGTTCTCGATGCGGTTCCGCAACGCTGCCCAATTCTCAGGCAATCGAACCGCTCTACACGAAATCTTCCAAGAAACACACTCTTAAGCAACCAGTTGGGAGATAAACACTTACGCTTGCATCCCTCCGTGCCCCGGCAATTGGCACATCAGTTGCTTCCTCCCTCATAACCACGTCGCCCCTCTCCCGAATCTCTCCCGCACAGAATGTGGTAAGCGGTGCTTCCCGGACAAAACCGAGAGGAGAACTCCATGTACGGCTACCTGATCGATATGGACGGGGTAATTTATCGCGGCAGCCACCTCATTCCAGGTGCGGCGCGCTTTATTCAAGAGCTGCGGGCAGCTCGCATCCCGTTTTTGTTCCTCACGAACAACAGCCAACGCACCCGGCGCGACGTGGCCACCAAGCTACAGCGGATGGGAATCGATGTCGAGGAGGAACACGTTTTCACCTGCGCCATGGCCACCGCGCGGTTTTTGGCGCGCCAGAAACCGGACGGCACGGCGTTCGTCATCGGCGAAGGCGGGTTGCTGACGGCGCTGCACAACAATGGCTACGCCATCGTGGACAAAGACCCCGACTATGTTGTGGTCGGCGAGGGGAGAACGCTCAACTTCGAGATGGCCGAAGCCGCCCTCTCGATGCTCCTGAGCGGGGCGAAGCTCGTGGCCACCAATCTCGATCCGAATTGTCCCACGCACAATGGCACCCGTCCCGGCTGCGGAGCCATCGTCGCCATGTTGGAAGCGGCAGCGGGCGTCAAGGCGTTCAGCGTGGGCAAGCCGAGTCCGGTGATGCTGCGCGCCGCCCGCAAGGAATTGGGACTGACGAGCGAGCAAACCGTCGTTATCGGCGACACGATGGAGACGGACATCCTTGGCGGCGTGCAACTGGGTTTCAAGACGATCCTGGTCCTGAGCGGCGGCACGCGGCGCGAGGACTTGCATCGCTTCGCGTACTGGCCGGACAAGATCGTGGAATCGATCGCGGATCTTCATCCGGCCCAGATTTTGCGCGAATTCTCGTCTGCCACCAAGGAGGACCAACCGTCCCTTCTTGCCGGGAATCATCAAGCATTGGTCCGCGCGAATTGAAAACGGTTTCGGTTGGAGCGCATTCGAGGTTGCGGTAGCGGATTTTTTATGTAGGACGGCCTTCCCAGGCCGTCCATCTCGAAATGCGATCGAAGCCCCAAGCGTGGGGCTTTCCGTTGCTCGCGCCTGTCGCTATCTTATCTGTTTACCAATAGATATCGATTCTTCATTAAGGGAGTTTTTCATGGGAGCAAGGCGTATCCGGCGGGAACAGCGGCGCTATGACATGGCCGAATCGCGACGCACTAACGGCATGCTGAAGATGAAAGAGCGCATCCGCCGCCACAATCGCATGCTGGAGATGGTCAAGAAAGGCAAATTGCCCTTCACGCCGCCAGTCATGAGCTGGCTCAGCGCTACGCTAAACAAACCCGCGCGCCAAATCGTTCAGGCGGACGTCGATCAGCTGTTGCAACAAGGGTGATAATCCGCGGTTCGCAGCGGCCACGACGATTGCCTTGTGGCCGCTGCGGGTTCGTGAAGCACATCTCTTCAATCGCGCGTTTCGCGAAAGCGGTAGCCAACGCCGCGCACGGTTTCGATCAGATCGGAAGTCCCCAACTTTTTGCGCAGCGTCTTGATGTGGACATCGATTGTGCGTTCGAGCACGATGGCGCCTTCCCCGATGGCGGCATCCATGAGTTGATGCCGCGTGAACGCCCGGCCCGGCTGACGAAGTAGGCACTCCAGCAGGCGGAACTCTGTCGGCGTTAGATCCAGTTCGCGGCCTTCGGCGTAAGCGCGATGCCGCACCCGATCGATGCGCACGCCGAGATGCTCAACCACATCCACCGGGTCGGAGACGCCCTCGATGCGGCGCTGCAGCGCTTTGATGCGCTGGAGCAGGACTTTGACGTGGAAAGGCTTGGTCACATAATCATCCGCCCCCAGAGAAAAACCGACGATTTGATCGGTTTCCTCGGCCTTGGCGCTGATAATGATGATGGGAATATCGCGGGTTCGCTCGCCGCTGCGAAGCTCGCGGCACACATCGAATCCGCTTAAGCCCGGCAACATAATATCGAGCAGAATCAAGTCCGGCAGCAGCGTCTGCGCCTTGCGCAATCCTTCCTGCCCATCATGGGCGAGGACGGTCTCATAACCTTCGCGTTTGAGATTGTATTCGAGAACTTCGGTCAATCCGCGTTCGTCCTCGATGATGAGGATACGCAGGCGCGGCGAGGTGGCCACCGAGCCGTTGGATGCGGTTGCAACCATCGTTTCCTCTCCCATTCGTAGCATCGATATCACCCCTCGCTTCTGAGATTGATCGGTTCGCGTGATACGATCAATCCCCACCGCTCCCTAACGGTCGCGGCTCAGATTTATGGTGTGGACAACGCGGGTCGATGACGGATGATCTCGCCGTCAACCAGATACACAACATCCTCCGCGATGTTTGTGGCATGGTCGGCGATGCGTTCCAGATGACGCACTGCCGAAAACATCGATAATCCCGCTTCAACCAAGGCCGGCGAGCTTCTCATGGCCTGGACTAGTTCGGCAATAATCTCGTTGTTGAAGCGGTCCACTTCGTCATCCATGCGCATCACGGTCTGGGCTTCCACGGTATTGAGATTCACAAACGCATCGAGGCTTTCCCGCACCATCATCGTCGTCAAGTCCGTCATTCGTTGGAGCTTTTCCGGGATGGGCAACAACGGAGGACGAGCCAGGTGGATGGCGCGCTCCGCGATCTCCTCCGCCAAGTCGCCCATGCGCTCCAGGTCGGTGTTAATCATCATGGCCGAGATGATGCGGCGCAGATCGACAGCGACCGGCTGATGCAGCGCCAGCATCTTGAGGCATTCCTCATCGATGTGGTTTTCCTCTCGGTCGATCTGCGTATCGCCCGCGATCACCTCACGCGCCAGGCGAATGTCGCGCTCCTGGAGCGCCTGGATGGACTTGTGAATCGCTCCTTCCACGAGTCCGGCCAGGGCCAGCAGATCGCGTTGCAAATTGTCTAAGTCGCGCTGCAGGTGTATGGCCATTTTTACCCGAACCGTCCCGTTATGTAGTCCTCAGTCTGCTTAACGAGCGGGCGCGTGTAAAGCTGATCGGTCGGGCCGGACTCGATGAGCCGGCCCTGGAAGAAAAAGGCCGTCTGGTCAGAGACGCGAGCGGCCTGCTGCATGTTGTGCGTCACGATTATGATGGTGTAATCGCGTTTCAACTCGAAAATCAGGTCTTCAATGCGCGCCGTCGAGGCCGGGTCGAGGGCGGAAGCCGGCTCATCCAGAAGCAGTACTTCCGGGTCAGTGGCCAAGGCGCGGGCGATGCACAAACGCTGCTGCTGGCCGCCGGACAAGTTCAGGGCAGAATCGTCCAGGCGGTCCTTGACTTCGTCCCACAAGGCCGCTCCGCGCAGACAGCGCTCGCAGATTTCATGTAGCTTCGCCTTGTTGCGGACCCCAGCCACGCGCGGACCAAAAACCACGTTCTCGAAGATGCTCTTGGGAAACGGGTTCGACTTCTGGAACACCATCCCCACGCGCCGCCGTAGGTCCGCCAGGTTAACGTTTCGGCCGTGGATGTCCTCCTCGTCGAGGACCAATTCGCCGGTATGCCGGGTTCCCTCGATCAGATCGTTCATGCGGTTAAGCGAACGGAGGAAAGTGGACTTGCCGCACCCGGACGGCCCGATCAGAGCCATCACTGAACATTCCGGGATAGTCAACGAGACATCGAAAAGCGTTTGATTCGTCCCATACCAGAACGATAGGTTGCGGACCAGGAACTTCGTCCGCACGCCCGGCTCGTTCGAGGGCTTACGACCGCTTAAATTGCGCTCGGAGATTATGGCGGAGTAAGAGAGAGTGGACATACGGTCATCCTAGAGCGTTTCCGAGCCGCGTCTACGCCTTTCTCATGAGTCTAAGAAACGGTGGTTATTGTAAAAGGCTATTGTGTAGATTTGATGAAGAAGTGAGGGAGAATTCACAACGAGGCGGGCGGAGATCAGGAAGATGCCGCCTGGGGAAGACAGACCATGAAAGTGGTGCCTTGGCCGAGCCGGCTGGCGGCGCGGACGCTGCCGCGCATGGCTTGAGAGAGATGTTTGACGATCGACAGCCCCAGGCCCGTGCCGCCCAACTCGCGTGAACGCGCCTTATCCACACGGTAAAAACGCTCGAAGATGCGAGGTAGATCGGCGTCCGGGATGCCGATGCCGGTGTCGGCCACCTCCAAGCACACCTGCTCGCCTTCCCGTCGCCAACTCACCGAGACGCGGCCGCCTTGCAGCGTGTACTTCACCGCATTATCGAGCAGATTATCGAGAATCTGTTCGAGGGCTTCCTCGTCCGCCCACACCGAGAGGTCTTCGTCGCCGGCAGGAGGGACCATCTCGAAGATTTGCCCTTTGGACTCGGCACGGGGTCGATGGCGCTCCATGCACGCCTGCACGATTTCACGAACGAGAAGCGGCTGAAAGTCGAACAGTTCCTCGCCGGACTCAATGCGGGCGAGGCTGAGCAGATCGAGGATGAGGGCGTGCAAACGGTTGCTTTGGCTATCGAGCTGTTCGAGAAACTGGCGGCGATGTGCCAAGTCGTCCATAGCGCCGTCGAGCAATGTTTCCACACACGCCTTGATGATCGAGAGTGGCGTTTTCAGCTCGTGGGAGACGTTCGCGACGAACTCTTGACGCAGCCGTTCGAGGCGGCGCAACTCGGTCGTATCGTGCATAACCAATACCGCGCCGCGAGGCGGCAGTCCGGGTAGGCGGGCGGCATGGATGGTCAGGCTGCGCATGCTTGAGCCATTCCAGCCCAGCTCCTCGCGCTGGGGTTCGGAGCTTTCGAGGGCGCGCTGCACCACGTCAAGGAGCGGTCGTTGGCGGACGACTTCCCACAAGCGCCGGCCGACGGGCGCTTGCCACGGCAGACCAAGCAGTTGCGTGGCGCGTTCGTTGGCATAGAGGATGCGCTGGGCCGAGTCGAGCGCGACCACGCCTTCGACCATGCCGCTAAGGATGGTGCGCAGCTGTTGGCGATCTTCCTCCAGCCGAGCGATGCGGGCGTCGAGGTGTTCGCTCATGCGGTTGAAGGATTGCACTAACTCGCCGATCTCATCCGCCGCCTCGCTGAAAACACGTTGTCCCCCGTTGCCCTCGCCAAGCTTATCAGCAGCGCCGGTGAGCGCACGAAGCGGCCGCCTCATGTGCCGGACCAACCGCGCACTCAGGAGCATGCTGAGCGGAACCACAAGCCCTGCCGCGCCGCCGATCAACAAAACGATCCGCAACCGAGTCTCGGCATCTTGCGTCACCAAAGACAAAAATAGAGCCAACCCGGCCAGAATGGCCAAGTGGGAGAGAACCAGTGTAGAAAAGAAACGGCGAAACATGGCTCGGTTTTCAATTTTCAGTTTTCAGTTTTCGGTGATCCTCCTCGCTCCTCGTTCCCAAACAAAGTTTGGGAACGCCATCCGCGAAACTCCGTTTCGCGCGCTCCTCGATGGCGTAAGATGGCGGACGCGAAACTGCGTTTCGCGAAGCGAGTTCCCAAACGCCGTGTGGGAACCAGAGAACCGAAACCAGGGACTCGGAAAAAGAGAGATTCGCCATACGTTATTCTACTCCGCCCGGCTGGCGAGCACGACGCGCTTGCCGGTCAACAGGCGGATGCCGACGTTCAGGAGCATGACGAAAGCGAGCAGAACGAGAGTGGCGGCCCAGGCTTGTTTCTCGTAGATGGGGTCGCCGCTCATTGAATATCGGTAAATGTAGAGGGGCAAAAAGCCCATTTTCTCGCTGGGCAGGAAGGCCCATCGGTCATTGCCGAAAGCCGTCATGAGCAGCGGCGCGGTTTCGCCCGCGATGCGGGCGATGGCCAGGAAAGCGCCGGTAATGATGGCCGGCAAGGCGGCCGGCACGATGATGCGCAGCACCGTTTGCCATTGATGAGCGCCCAGGGCGTAGCTGGCAGTGCGCAGCGTTTGCGGTACTAGCTTGAGCGCTTCCTCGGAGGCCCGCATGAGGATCGGCACCATCAGAATGGCCAGGGCGAAGGCGCCGGCCCATCCGGAGAACTGCTCGCGCGGATGTAGTATGTCCGCCTGAATAAAGAGCCGCACGAAGGCATATACGAAGGTGCCGATCACAATCGACGGCACGCCCCCGAGCAACTCGCCGAAGAATCGCACCACCGGAGTGAGGCGGCTGGTACGAAACTCGGACAAAAATATGGCCGATAGCAGGCCAATGGGGAGGGCCAGCAGGGTGGCAATCCCGACGAGGATGCCGCTGCCAACGAGTGCGTTGGCCAGCCCGCCGCCGGCTTCGCCTTGCGGCCGCGGCAGTTTCGTAAAAAAGTCCCAGCTCAGCGAGCCGGCACCGCGATAGGTGATGTAACCGAGGATCAAGAAAAGCGGAATGCAAGTGAGAACCAGGCACAGTCCCAGCACGCCAGTCATCAGATGATTGGCAACCGAAGGCGTCAGGAACCGCTTTCGCTCCCGTTTCGGTTCACGGATGACTTTCGAGCGCTGAACAAGGCTACAGAGAAAACGGTTCCTGACGCCTTTTCTCGCTGGGCGGCCAACACGCCAGATCAGAACGCGAGCCAGGCTATTCATCAAGATGGTAAGGACGAACAGGAATAGACTCATCTCGATGAGCGCCGAATCTTCCATGAGGCTATTACTGGATGGGAGTTCTGTCGCCAGCAAGCTGGGGATGGTGTTACCGCGGCCAAAGGGGAGCATCTCGACGACCGGCGTATTGCCGATGAGCATCGTGACGGCCATCGTTTCGCCGATCGCACGGCCAAGGGCCAGGAAACAGCCGCCGATGATGCCGGGCCGAGCGTAAGGCAACACGACGCCCCAGATGGTTTGCCAGCGCGTCGCTCCCAGCGCCAATGAGCCTTCGCGCTGGGCGCGAGGCACTGCCTGGCACACGTCATAAGTTACGGCGGCGATGTAGGGCACGATCATAATCGCGAGGATAATGCCGGCCGAGAGCAATCCCTTGCCGCCGACGTTGGGGCCGCCCATCGAATTGAACATTTTTTGCACGTTGGGCGCCAGAAAGTAAATGCCCCAGAATCCGTAGACAACGCTGGGAATCGCCGCCAACAGCTCGACAAGGAAGGAACCGCCGCGCCGCAGCCAAGCCGGCGCCACTTCGGCCAGAAATGTGGCCGTACCCACTCCCAAAGGCACCGCCACCAGCATGGCCAAGAGAGAAGTCACAATGGAGCCATAAACAAAGGGCAAGCCGCCGAACTGATCGTGGGTCGGATCCCAGTTGCTGCTGGCCACCATCGAGACACCCAAGCCGCGAATGGCCGGCCATGCCTGCAACGATAGCAAGGCAACGATGAGTAGGACGAAGAGAATGACGATTAGAGCCGATGATTGGGTGATTTGCCGAAACAGCCAGTCCGCCGGGGAACCGACGCCCAGCACCGAGAAGGCATTCCGCAACCGACTGCCGGCTGCCGGCGAGGACGGGTTGGAGGTTATGGACATGAATCACCTTTTTGCCATCGCAGAGCCGCGACCGTGAGGGAGCGTGGTAGGGAACCGCTCCCTCACGGTCGCGGCTCTACGACGGACTATTTCTTAATCTTCTGTAGCTTCTCGTCGATCCGCTGGACGAGCGCTTCGGGCAATCTTGCGTAGTGCATGTTCTCGTTGTACTTCTGCCCTTCGTGGGTAGCCCAGGTGAAGAAATCAACCAGTGCCTTGCCTCGTTGCGGATCCTGATTGACGTAGAGCACGGCCCAGGTCGTGCCGCTAATGGGATAAGAATCCGCGCCGGCCACATCGAGCAAATCGATGTTGAGATCTTCGGTGACGCGCTGCTTTTCCTTCAAAGCATTCTCGGCGGCGCTGGTGACGCTCTTGAGATCGGCAAGAATAAACTTGCCGTCATGATTCTGGACCTCGCCGAATTTAATTTCCTCTCTCTTGAGCAGAGCATAATACAACTCGATGTAGCCGATGCTTCCCTCAGTCTGCCCGATAAAGCCGGCCACTCCCGGATTGCCTTGCTCGCCCGTGCCGGTCTTCCACTTCACCGTGGTGCCGGCGCCAACGCCGCTCTTTTGCCAGGCCTTGCTGACCTTCTGAAGATAACTGGTGAAGATGAACGTCGAGCCGCTGCCCTCGGTGCGATGCACCACGGCAATGTCGAGGTTCGGCAATTTCACCCCCTCATTGATCTTTTGCAGCGCTGGATCGTTCCATTTCTTGATGTCGCCGAGGAAGATGCCGGCCAAGACCTCGCCGGTGAACCGGATCGGCGTATCGATACCCTTCAAGTTATAAGCCGGCACGATAGCTCCCATGACCAGCGGAACGTGAACAACTTCGCCGCCGCGCTTTTTGGCAACTTCAAGCTGTTCCTCGGTCATGAAAGCGTCCGTGCAGCCGAAATCGACGGCCTGGTCGGTCATCTGCTTGATGCCAGCCGTGGAGCCGTTGCCTTGGTAATTGATTTCGAGATTGCTCTTGTCTTTGGTGTACGCCTCGATCCACTTATCCATGATCGGCTTAATGAAGGTCGATCCGGAACCGCTTAACTTCGAAGAGCCGCTGCCGCCACCGCCGCAGCCGACCAGGAATAGACATACTAACCCCAGGCTCAACCCTTTGCTGATTCGCTCCACAGGTGTTCTCCTTGACGGCCTCAGCTTGGCAGACCACATTGTAGCAACAGGACGGATTTTCACCTTAATCGACGTCAGGGCACAAAGTTGTGATGAACTGATGAAGAAGCAGTGAAGAGGCAAGTTTTACTCTCATACTAGATAGCCCGCCTTCATACCAACGGCCTGGCGCACCAGCGCCATGGTTTGCCGCGCCTCGGCTCGCGCCCGCTGAGCGCCGCGCTGCAAAATGGCCTCGACTTCATCGGGATTGGCCGCCAATTGCTTGCGCCGTTCGCGGAATGGGCCGAAATAAGCGTTGATCTTCTCCAGCAGCATTTGTTTTGCTTCGCTGTAGTACATGCCTCCCGCGCGATAGCGCGTCGCCAGGGCTGCCTTCTCTTCCTCCGTGGCAAACAGGCTGTATAAAGCGAAGACGTTGCAGCGGTCGGGGTCTTTCGGCGCTTCCTTCGGGGAACTGTCCGTGACGATACTCATTACCGTCTTTTGCAGAGGCTTGCCCTCGGCGAAAATATCGATGGTGTTGTTGTACGATTTGCTCATTTTCTGCCCATCGATGCCGGGCACCTTCGCTTCCTTGTCGAGCCGAAAGTCCGGGATGGGAAAAATGTCACCGAAGGTGCGATTGAACTTGCCGGCGATGTCCTGCGTCATCTCGATATGCTGTACCTGGTCCTTGCCCACCGGAACCAGATGCGAGCGGTAAATGAGAATGTCCGCGGCCATAAGGACCGGATAGAAGAACAATCCGACGCTGGCGTCGATGCCCTTCTCCACTTTTTCCTTGTACGACACGGCACGTTCGAGTAATCCCATGTTCGTGACGGTCGAGAAAATCCACGCCAGCTCCGTGACTTCGGGTACGTCGGACTGGCGGAAGAAGACCGCCTTGTTGGGATCGAGTCCCAGCGCAAGGTAATCGAGGGCGACATCGCGCGTGTTCTCACGCAGGGTCTCCGCGCGGTCTGCCGGCTTGATCTTCTCGCGGTCGAGCCGTCTGCGCGTCGCCTCTTCGAGCGTTGTTAGGGCATGATAGTCGGCGATGAAATAAAAACACTGCATCTCGTCTTGGAGCGCGATGTGCTGGCGAATGGCACCGAAATAATTGCCGAGGTGGAGCTTGCCGGAAGGCTGCACACCGCTGAGAACGCGTTTTGGGGTGGTGGTCATCTCATTTATCCTTGAGGCGAGCGGGGTCGCGTTAACGCCCTGAGTTATATCTTTCACAGCGAGCCGAGTCGCGTTAACGCCCTGAGCGTTCGTTTCCCGAGCGTTCCTTTCTCGGGGCGCTAACGCGACCCCGCTCGCCGCGCTAGTTGCTCTATCCCACGCTCTTTTTACCGGGTAAAGTTACGGGGTCCAAGTGGATGGACGGAAACGATCGAGACATGGTTCGCGTCGAGCAATCGTTGGTGGATGCGTTGCGGCAAGCCTTGGCCGAGCCGGGCGAGCAACGTCTGTATCGAGCCGGCAAGCTCAGCGGCCTATTTCCCAGCCGCAACGGTATTCACGGCGCCGCCGCCGCCCAGGCGCTGCGCGACGGCCTTCTGGAAATCATTCGTTCCGAGACAAAGGGCAAGACGGTTCATGAATGGGTGCGTCTAACGCCGCGCGGCGTCGAGTTCCTCCACGAGCGCGAATCGCCACACTATGCCTTGCAAGAGCTGCGCTCGACCTTGCAGCTCAATCAACAAGCGGTACCCGTGTGGCTGGCGGAGATGCGCGGCACCTTGCAGGCAATGGACGAACGTCTCGCCGCCGATGCCCGCAAATGGCTCGAGCGCCTCGACACCCTCGCAAGGCGCGTAGAGGAAACGCTGCGTCGATTGGAACAATCGGCTCCGCTGTTGCCGCCGGAGATCGCCGAATCGCATCCCTGGGCAATCGACGCGCTGAACTATCTCGACCGCCGCCGCCTCGCGGCCGGCCCGTCCGCCGACGGCAACACATCTCCTTGCCCCCTTCCAGAGCTGTTCTCAGCCCTCGTCCGCCAGCATCCCGATCTATCGATACGGGCTTACCATGAAGGCTTGCGGCGTTTGCACGATCGGCGGCTCGTCCATTTACAACCGGCTGCCAGTCTCGACGACCTGCCCCAGCCGGAGTACGCCCTCCTCGAAGGCGCCGCCGTCTTCTACTACGTCGCACGCTGAACACAAAGAATTAAACCACGAAACACACGAAATACACGAAAAAAGGGCAAAATCACAAGAATGAATTTCTTTCTTTTTCCTGTCTTTTGTCTTTTTTTTTCGTGTATTTCGTGTGTTTCGTGGTTCATTGCTTCAGGGAATTCCGGCTTTTTTGGCGGCGGCAGGATCGATTCGCTCCAGCGCCTCGGCCGCCGCGTCCTGCACATCGGAGCTGCGGTCGTTTTGATACGCTTGGACAAGCGCCTCAAAAGCCGGCTTCGCCGCCGGGCCGATCTCGCCCAGCGCTTTGACGGCATTGCGACGCACGACCGCATCGGGATCGCTAATCAACTTCGTCAACTCCGGAACCGCGCTTTTGGCGTCTGGCCCGATCCGGCCCAGGGCCGCTGCCGCTTCCCAACGCAGTCGCTCTTCCCGTTCTTTAAGCAGCTCCGTCAGTTGCGGAATCGCTGCTCTCGCTTCGTGTCCAATGTGCTCCAAGGCAAGGACGGCGTTCCAACGCACTTCCGGCTCTTTCGAGGATAACTTATCGATGAGCTGGGGCACGGCGTCCTTGCCGATGCGGCCCAGCGCGAAGGCCGCCTGCCGCCGTACCCCGATGTCGGGGTCGCCCAGCGCTTCATCCAGCGCGGCAATCGCAGGCTTGGCGTCAGGGCCAATGTGTCCCAGCGCATCCGCAGCCGCCAGGCGAAGGCTGCTGTCTCTATCCTGAAGCGCGGCTCTGAGCGCGTCCACCGTTTCGGGCGTCTTTGGCGCCACCGCGACAAGGGCATGCAATGCCTGGAGGCGAATGGATGGATCCTGATCCTTTATGGCCGCTCGCAGGGCCGGGGCGGCGTCCTTCGCCGTCGCTCCCAGCTGAGCGAGGAAGTCACCCGCTTCGACACGCACTCCCGGATCCTTGTCTTTGAGCGCCTCCTTCAACGGCGGAACGATTTGCTCCGATTTGCCTTCGATATTCCAGAGCGCTGCCAGCACGGCCAGGCGAACGCGCGCGTCCTCATCTTTCGCTGCCTTCTCGAGCGCGGGGACAGCCGGCTTGGCATCGGCTCCCATGTGGGCCAGTGCGAATGCCGCCCCCTCGCGGACCGCCCGGCTGCGATCGCTCAGCGCGGCTGCCAGCACCGGCACGGCGTTGGCGGCGTCTCGGGCGACGCGCCATAAAGCCTGCGCCGCATGACCGCGGACGCGAACGTCCTTGTCCTTAAGCGCCTGCCGCAGGGCGTCGGCGGCGTCGTTTCCTGCTTTCGGACCCATATTTCCCAGGGCCAGAGCGGCGCCCATGCGCACGTACTTGTCGGAGTTTTTCAAGGCATCGATCAACGGCTTGACCGCATCCGTGCCGATAGCGGCCAGGGCGGCGGCAGCCTCGACGCGCACCATCGGCTCGCTGTCTTTGAGGGTATCGATCAAGTCGGGGGTGGCGTCATGGGCCTGGGGGCCGAGCTGAGCGAGAGCATTCACGGCCTGTTCGCGCACCTGGCTGTCCCAGTTCTTGAGCGACTTGATCCATTCCTTGACCGTCCTGCCCTGATACGTCGGCTCCGCCTGGTCGGTCGGCGGCTGCTGCTGAGCCGTCAGGGAAGAACTCGCTGAGGGCACCCTGTAGGCGGGTGTTGTCAGATAGGTGGGTGAAGGTGAGCGGGGCGGGACATAAACATACCAGGAGGGACCATAGAAGTACGGCAGAAAGAATGGATAGTAGAAGGGATGATACCCGAAACGGGGTCCAAACCCGAACCCGCCCCAGTAGGGACGGATGGGCGGGCGGATGAACGGTCCCCAGTGTCCACGGGCCGTGGGAACGGTGCAGACGAGCAACATAGCGGTGCCGAGTCCGACAATGAGGAAGTTCTTGCGTGGATGGAACATGCTGTACCTCAAGGATCGATGGGATGAGGCCGCCGACAGAGGCCGCCCTGGTGCTCGCGTGCGGTCCCGGATTCTATTCTATCTCTGGAGCGGCCGATCGCAGCCCTTGCTCACTGCGTCGGCGGCCCTACGGCTACCGCGCGTTGCACGGAATAGATCTCGAAATGCTCGTCCGCGCGATGATAGCGCACTTCAAACCCCGCCTTACGAACAATCTCTTCCACAGCCGGCCGATCGAATGCTTCTCCCCAATCGTGAATAACGAGAGCACCGAGGTAATTGGGCGGCTCAATGCGCAGATAATCGGGCAGGTTCTCAAGGTTGGGTTCCATCCAAAAGGGGATGCTCAACGACCGACGCCGGCTGTAGTAGGGCAATTCTGACGACCAATCGCAGCCGAGTATCACAAGCACATCGTCGGGCTGCGTCACCTGCTGGATCGTGCGGCTGACGGCGCTCAGCTCCTCATGATTGGTCTCTTGAATGGGCCGATAATGTTCCTGATGGCGCCACACAGCCAGCGCGAGAAAGCTGGCCAAGCTGACCAGGCCGATCCTACGATAGCGTCCGCCGCGTTCCAAGAAGGCGAGCAGGCTAACGGCCAGGGCGGCAAGGAGAAAAACATTGTTGGCGAACGCATAATACTCGTGGTAACAGTAGAGGTTCGTGAAAACGAGCGGAGCGATGGGATAGACGATTAGGCACGCCAAGACCGTCCGCCGGTGTTGCCGAGCGATGACCAACCCGAGTAGTATCAAGGTAAAGACAAGGCCGTGCCCCAGCGCGTAGTGGGCCGGCGTCAGGATTGCGCCCCAGGTGGCCGGGGTGATTCGTTGCTCAAAGCTCCCGTAGTTCCATCGCTGCATCACGGCGGCTGAAGTCGTCAGGTGCCGGCCAATCGGGTTGCGGGCTTTCTGTTCGTCGGCAAAGCGTGTCCAGGACCAGCCGGCCGCGAACGGTATTCCCAGAAGGAGCATCGACAGAAGCACTGTTCGTCCCAGTTGAGCCGGACGATATCTCTCCTTGCCTTGAACCCTCCAATGATGGAACAGATAGAAGAGGACCATCATCGAAAAGACAAAACAAGTGGTGATCTTGACCAGGGCGGCGAGCACGCCGAAGAGAATCGCAGCGCTCAAGCGCCTGAAACAGGGATGCTCCACGGCCGGCAGCGCCGAGGCCAGATAGCACATGCTGAAAAAGAGCGCCGTCGATTCGATGAGGAAAGTCCGCGACCAAAAGATATAAAACGGACTGACGACGAAGAGGGACAAGGCGAGGAATCGATGCCCGCGCGCGAATCCCAGCCAGGTGAAGATGCGGTAGGCCGGCACCAACGTCAGGAGGAAAAAGACCAAACCGACGGCGCGTCCGGTCTCATCCATCGGCGTATGGCAAAAAGTGACGATGACGGCCACAATCCACTGATACACAGGTAGCTCAAACGGGATCGACCACGGTGGACCGACGACGGGAGTTTCGTAAGCCAAGCACGGGAGTCGGCCGACCATGAAATAGGCAGTCAGGGCCGTCTGGGCTTGGCGAAAGCCGATGAAGTCAAGTACGGTATTGTGCCAGCCGATGGAGGCGGCCGCGATGGCGTAGACCAAACAGACCACGAAAACGGCAAGAGGCCATTTCGATTCGCGGGAAGGGAGGGCGGAACTCATGGGCAACCTTTCCGTCAAACCGTGTAAGGACCGTCCATGGACGGGTTGATGCTGCTGGGCACAGAGGCAATAGCTATAATGTTTTAGCTGGTACGCTTTAAGTAGGGAAGCATTCACTCGCGCAGGGAATGCGAAGAAGGGAGTAACGCATGTCGGCCCCCGTGAAAACATCGCCGGGCAACGGCAGTAGCCATATGGCCATCAACGAACTGCGCCAAGTGACCGTACCGGACTTCATCGCCGCCAAGTCACGCGGTCATCGCTTGACGATGCTCACCGCGTACGATTACACGATGGCTCGGCTGCTCGATGACGCCGGCGTCGATAGCCTGCTCGTCGGCGATTCGCTGGGCATGGTCGTACAGGGGCAGCCGGATTCCTTGGCCGTTACCCTGGACGAAATGGTCTATCATACGCGCCTGGTATCGCGAGGCGTGCGCCGCAGTCTGTTGGTCGCCGACTTGCCGTTCATGAGCTATCAGATCAGCCCCCGGCAAGCGCTCAAAAGCGCCGGCCGGCTCATCAAGGAAGGCGGAGCGCAGGCCGTAAAGCTGGAGGGCGGCGTCCGTAGCACCGCCGCCATCGCCGCCATCACCGCCGCCGACATTCCGCTTATGGGTCACATTGGCCTCACGCCGCAATCGGTCCGCTTGCTGGGCGGCTTCAAGGTTCAGCGCGATGCTGAGCGCCTGCTCGAAGATGCCTTGGCCGTCGAGGCGGCGGGCGCGTTCGCCGTAGTCGTGGAATGCGTACCTACCGACTTGGCCGCCCGCATCACGGCGGCACTGAAGATCCCGACCATCGGCATCGGCGCCGGCCCTGCTTGCGACGGTCAAATTCTCGTCACGCCCGATCTGCTCGGCCTGTTCGATGATATTCGACCGCGTTTCGTCAAGCACTACGCCGAAATGGGCCAAGCTGTCCGCGAGGCCGTCGAAACCTACTGCCGAGAAGTCCGCGACGGCTCGTTCCCTGGCCCGGAACACAGTTTTCGATGAAGAATATCTAAACCACGAAATACACGAAATACACGAAAAAAAGACAAAGGAAAACTAAATAAAAATCGAATAATTGTTCGTGATTTATTTCTTATATTTTTTCTTTTTCTTTTTTTCGTGTATTTCGTGTGTTTCGTGGTTCCTCATCTTGATGCCCTATGTTGCAGCTTGTTGGTGTGAGTAAGTGCTACGGCGGCGTGGAGGCTTTGCGGCCGACGGACTTAACCGTACCGGCCGGGCGGACCACCGTATTGATTGGACCTAGCGGTTGCGGCAAATCCACGCTGCTTCGTCTCATGGCCGGCCTCATTCAGCCCGATAGCGGCGGTATCACTTTTGAGGGAGTTCCCATCACTCCGGCCAATGCGCGCGAGCTGCGACGTCGCATCGGTTTCGTCGTGCAGGACGGCGGACTCTTCCCCCATCTGACGGCGCGCGGCAACGCCACGCTCATGGCTCGCCATCTCGGCTGGACTCGTCCACGCATCGACAAGCGGCTCGCCGAATTGACCGCCCTGACCCGTTTTCCCGAGGAGTTGCTGGACCGTTATCCTGTGCAGCTTTCCGGCGGCCAGCGGCAGCGTGTCAGCCTCATGCGAGCGCTCATGCTCGATCCAGCCCTGCTTCTGCTCGATGAACCGCTGGGCGCGCTCGATCCGCTTATCCGCTCGGATTTACAAGCGGACTTACGCGACATCTTCCAGACGTTGCACAAAACCGTCGTGCTGGTAACACACGATCTCGGCGAAGCAGGCTTTTTGGGCGACACGCTCGTGTTGATGCAAGCGGGCCGTATTGTGCAGCAGGATGCCTTCACCAATCTGATCCAGGCTCCCGCCAGCGAGTTCGTGACGCGCTTCATCAACGCCCAACGGACGGTAGACATCACGCGAAATCCAGCCGCCTCTTAATGGTTGAGCAATGTCTCCCAGTCCGCCAATAGTAGAACCGCAATAATACACTCTTAATGTCGTTAAAAACCATCAAGCACGCCCACCTCCAATATTGACAGCGCAGCATTTACGATGATGATTAACATATAATAAATGCTTTTGCTGTCTTTTTTTCTGCTTTTTTTCTGGACAATTAAAATTGGTTCTGATAGCTTGCCTCTCACAGCTTCTGCAACGTAAGTCAACCGTTTTGGGGCAGGTTCGGCTGACTCGTTGACGTGTTGCCCCATATTAGGGACGAAATGACAATTCGTTGCAAAGCGATCCGCATTATGACCGCAAAGGAAGTGAGATAAACAGCCTTAGGAGAGACACCGAGTGCGTGGCGCCCGCGCCCAGCACCAGTTCTAAATAACACCCATGCACCAATCGATGGGTGTGGTTCGCACACGCTGGGAGACATCTTACAACCTTCATGAGCCTTCCCCATATAGGGACCGTCCTTATATGCGGATTTGGTAAAGTACGACGTCCGTCTGTACATAAGGCTTGCGCCGTAAGCATAGCCTCGAATGGGGGTCCGCCGCGTGCGCGGACCCAACCCTGTAAGTTGACTGTCGTGAGCCTGCTACCGAAGGAGTTAGTCATGGCCAAGAAGATGAAGCGAATCAAGAATCGTCCCACCCTGACGAAGCGACGGACGCCTCGTCTCACTCTGGAAACCTTGGAAGATCGAACCCTTCTCTCTGGAACACAATGGGTGCCCCTGGATCAAGTGTTGATGCAAGGCATCGGCCAGGCCGGTACGATCCCGCCGCTGTCGTCGCTGAACCTGTATTCTCCCGATATCACGCATGTGCTTGCGCCGAAGGGGCAAATGCCGCCGAATTCGGTTCCGGTGGGACTCAACTCGGCCACCGGCGAATACCTCTATGCCGCCGCCAACAAGTACATTGTTCAGATTAACGTCACGGGGCTTAGCCCCACTGCGGCCGCCAGCCCCAAACAACTGCTGGGCCGCGCAGAGGGCGAGCTGGCCCAGGCCAAGGTAGCCAGCCCTAACGACAAAGCGTTGAGTTCGGTAAACATCGTCGCGTATCTCGGCGCGGGCAGATACCTGATGACAGCGGGAACGAACGACAATCTCGACGATTCCCCGTTGTTCCAGAACGCGCTGGCCAGGCTTCCCGGCTTCCAAAATGTCATGCCGGACTACCTGTTTCCTACCAACGAGCTGAAAGCAAAGCCCTATCACCCCAACAAGCAACCGCCTCCTCCGTCGAATCCAGTGCCGGTCCTCAGTGAGACCGGCGCACCCGGCAGCCTGGTGTTCAGCGGCTCGACCAGCCAGACGATCGCCCCCGGGGTCTCCATAAGCTACAGCGTCAACCTCGACGCCGGGCAGTACCTGGCGGCAATCGTCACTCCGGACAACAATTTGCAAGCGACGCTCAAGATCACCGACACCAAAGGGAAGGTGATCGGCTCGGCCAGCGCCTCCAAGGCGGGTGCCATGATTGCCTTGCAGGCGATCAGCATCGGCACCTCAGGAACCTACCATGTCACCGTCGGCGGCGTGGGCAACTCGGCCGGCAACTTTACCCTGCAAGTTCTGGTCAACTCCCTGCTCCAAAACCAGCGCTACCTCGGCGGCGCCAACGATGGCACTCTGGCGAATGCCCAGCAGATCGACGGCTCCCCGCTTAATCTGGGCAACGGCATCTACCGCTCGGCGGTTTACGGTAACATCCCCCTTACACCCGCGGCCGGCGATGCCTTCGTCAGCGAGCGCGGCGTGGGCGTGCAACTTGTCAGTAGCTCCGGGATCATCGAAGCAACTCTGAACAACGCGGCCCTGAGTGCCGGCGTGATCAACGGCATGCACATCGGACCGAATGGCAACCTCTACGTTGGAGTGGACACCGACCCTGGCTTCGGCGACGGCGGCAAGATTGTAGAGATGACTCAAAACGGCACAGTGGTGGCCACCATCAACTTGCCCAATGACACTCCCACCAACTTCTTCTATTATCCGTTCGGCTTCGCGGTGGCTTCGGATGGGTCGTTGTGGGTGGCGCAGCCCAACACCGGCAACATCGTTCATCTGGACGCTTCCGGCAACCTCATCAAATCCTACGCAGTCGGCGGCAACCCCGAGTGGACTGCGGTCCGCTCCGACGGCCAGGTGTTCGTCTCCCAGGACGCGAACGGCACCATCCAGCAGCTCGACCCGACCAGTGGCAACGTCACCACGTTCGCTACGGACCCCGCCGGTCTACCGTTCGGCTTGTCGTTCGACGCCTCCGGGAATCTGCTGGTGGCAGATCCCTTAGTCGGTATCGAGCGGTTCAACAGCTCGGGGACCTTGATCCAGACCATCACGGACTTCAACCAGCCCATCGACGCGGAGGTCGATCCGTCTGGCAACGTGTTAGCATCGACGGGGTTCGCCACGCTGGACAAGTTTACCAGCGCCGGAGTGCTCATTAGCAGCACCGCGATTAGCGGCCCTGGCCTCGGTTTGGGAGTGCTCGGCACCGAAGGCCCGCCGCCGGCAACCCCTCAGACAACCGATTATTACAAGTTCAGTCTGTCCAAAGGCCAAAATGCCACCGCCGTGCTGAGCGACCTGGGCAACATAAAAGCGGACGTCGCCCTCATCGACTCAAACGGCAACGTGCTGGCACTGGGCAAAGCGGTCAGCGGCTCAGAGGAGATCATCAGCTCCTTTATCGCCGCGACGAAGGGGACGTACTACTTGCGCGTCACCGGCAACGGGGTGCAGTACAGTCTGGTGCTGGAGACCGGTGGCGACTTCTCCAATGGCAGCAATACCTCTCAGGCCACCGCCCAGTACCTGTTTCCGACGTCCGGCGGTGCCGAGTCGGTCATGGGCAGCCTGACCTCGACCAGCCTGTGGGGCGTCGATTGGCAGCAAGCTCCCAGCCAGCTGATCCACGCGATCAATAACCAGACCGGCCAGTTCACGAGCACGTTCCAGAGTCCGACGACGCCCTTGACGAATCCGTTCGGGTTCAACATGGCTTTCGACGGCACCAACCTGTGGTTCAACGACGGGGCCTTCTTCGGCAGCAACACAATCTTCAAGCTCGATCCGACTACCGGTGCGGTACGCGGCTCCTTCGCGGCGCCATCGTCGTTCACCGGCCTTGCCTACCTCAACGGCTCGCTGTGGGGAATCGACACGAATGCCGTCGTTTATCAAATCGATCCCTCCACGGGGAACCTGATCAGCTCATTCTCCTTGCCCTTTGACTACTACACGGGCCTGGCCGGCGACCCCAGCCGGGGCGTGTTGTGGGCTGTCTCCCAGAGTCATACTCTCTATGAGATCAATCCAGCCAGCCAGACCATCATCAAGTCGGCGCCAGATGGCTTGAATCTCAACGAGCAGGATCTGGGCTATTACAACAATGAGTTGTATGTCTCCGAGACGAATGGCCCCGGGGCTAACGATATCGCCGTCTTCAATGCCAATACACTGACCGAGACGCGCGATCTGCCGATGAATGTCTCTACCTACATCGCCGGCCTGGGAGCGGACGGCTACGCGCTCACGCCGTCGAACTATTACCACATTGGCGCCAACAAGGGAGACAAGTTATACATCACCGCCACCACCCCCTACAGCTCAGGCCAAGGGCCGTTCCAGCCCGCGAATGCGCTGAGCGCGGTCCTGCAGCTGTATGACGGCAAGGGCAATCTTCTGGCGACCTCCACGCCGGGAGGCAGCATCAATTACACGATCAAGACCGGAGGCGACTACTACGTGGCCATCTACGGCAACAACGGTAGCGCAGGCGATTACACCCTGAGCGTCTATGGAGCCAGCGGCGCGTTGCCGGCCTTCGCGGTCACCGGCACCAACCCGCCGGCCAACTCCTACAACAAGCCGCTCAAGTCGATCACGGTGGATTTCAACGACAGCATCCTTCTCTCGTCGTTGTCTAGTGCCAACGTCACTTTTGACGGACTGGCCGCCACCGGCTACACCGTGGACAACGATCACGAGGTGACATGGTACCTACAGGCCACGCCTCCTGGCTTGAACATCCCCTACACGTTCAGCATCGCGGCTGGGACGATTAAGGACATCCACGGAGTCGGTCTGACCGGCTTCTCGGAGACAATCTTCATCAACACGGTGCCTCCGCACCTCATCACCAACTCGATCAACGAAGGCTCGGTAGGCAGCGCCGGCAACTTGACCTACACATGTACCTTCCAGGAGCCGATCGATCCCTCGTCCGTCAGCGCCTTCAGCTTCGATCTGCACGGCGAGTACCTCAACGCGGACTACACTCCCACGTCGTTCAGCTTCGACTCGACGGACACGATCTTGACCATCAACTTCAGCAACTTGCCTCAGGACAATTACACGCTGACCCTGCTCGCCCCCGGCTTCAAGGATCGCGCCGGATACATCCTGGATGGCGAGCCGGGTGCGCCGCCGACGCTGGTTCCGTCCGGCAACGGCGTGGAAGGCGGCAACTTCTTCGTGGACTTCACGCTCCGCCACGGCACGGAGGCAGCACCCATCGCTTTCAGCCCGGTTGCGCCTGTTGGCGACCAGATCTACAAAGGCTCCTTCACGGACGTGATCGCCAACCCGCCCGCGACACCGAACACCTATACCGTGAACCTCGCCGCCAACCAGACGCTCACGCTGGATCTGACCAGCGATGCCAATCTGCAAGGGACGATTGCCGTCTACGACCCCTCGAACAACCTGATCGGCACAGCTACCGCATCGGCCCAGGGCGCCGAAGCCCTGCTGCAAACCGTGCCGATCACCAGCGGTGGGATCTACACCATCGATGTTGGCGGCGCCAATAACACCGAGGGTCTGTTCAATATCCAGGCCATGCTCAACGCCGCTTCGACAACAGGCACGCACGGCACGCTTGGGACCGCTCAGGACCTCAGCGGCTCGTTCTTGCCGCTGGGCGGCACGTCGTCGCGTGGAGCAGTGCTGGGCAGCATCAACCAGCTGGTGGTCAACACCGGCGATGCGTACGCCAGCGAGCGCGGCGGCCCCGGTGTTGTGGTCGTGGCAAACGCCGGCGGCATCGAGTCCCAGCTCAGCAATCCTGCCTTTGCCACAGGCGTTGTCCAGGGCATGCACGAGGGATCCGACGGCGACCTTTACGTCGGCCTCGACTCTTCCCCCGGCAACGGCACTGGCGGCGAGATATTGAAATTCTCCCCCAATGGCACGCTGCTGGCTACCATCCACCTGCCCAACGATCCCAATCAGGGCAACTTCCTCTACTATCCGTTCGGGTTCTCGTTAGCTTCGGACGGCTCTTTCTGGGTGGCACAGCCCAATACCGGCAATGTCGTCCACCTGGGCACTTCCGGCAACTTGATCAAGTCCTACAGCGTCGGAGGCAACCCCGAGTGGACGGCTGTCCGCTCCGATGGCCAAGTGTTTGTCTCCCAGGAATCGGGCGGCATAATCCAGCAACTCGACCCGACCAGCGGCAACGTCACCACCTTTGCCACCGACCCATACGGTCTGCCCTTCGGGCTGTCCTTCACTTCCGCAGGAAACCTGCTCGTCTCCGATCCGAATGTTGGCGTGTTGGTGTTTAACTCCAGTGGCAGCCTCATACAAACCGTCTCCGATTTCGGCGCCCTGGATGCCCAGCTGGACCCCAGCGGCAACTTCATGATCGGCAACGCCGACTTCGTCACGGTGGATAAGCTCGACCCCAACGGCAATTTCCTGACATCCACCAGCATACCCGGCACTCCAATCGGCCTCGCTGTGGCCGGTGTCGATGGTCCGCCTCCCCCGGCGGCGTATATCGACAACTTCTACTCGTTCTCCCTGAACGCTGGGCAAAGCACGACGATTGCCTACAATCAGCTCAGCGGCACCGGCACGGCGACCGTAACCTTGCAGGACGGCAGCGGCAACGTGCTGGCCACCGCCACGACAGGGCCTACCAACTTCTCCCAGGTCATTTCCAACTTCGTCGCGGCTTCGGCTGGCACTTACTACATCGATGTCCACGGTAACAACATCAACTATGACCTGACCGTTACCAAGGATGCGACCTTCGATCAGGAGCCGAACAACTCGCAGGCGACCGCCCAGCCTTTGCCCTCGTCCGGTACGGCCGTGGGAGCGGTGTTCCAGCCTCCGGGAGTCAGCGTTGGTAAATATCTCGAGGGCATGAGCTTCAGCGACACCAACTGCGGCTGCATCCCGC
>Ga0070738_10001685_pt1 | contig 41303 bp, 20 predicted proteins | sample Coa_R2_2_FD_66446 | JGI IMG/M metagenome (GOLD analysis project Ga0070738, IMG submission 66446) | Surface soil microbial communities from Centralia Pennsylvania, which are recovering from an underground coalmine fire - Coalmine... | ecosystem: Environmental > Terrestrial > Soil > Unclassified ...
CTATCGTGCATCGCCACGTACCCAAATCAGCCGTAACATTTATACTGCAACAGATTATCCTGCTACTCAAAGCATTTTTCCACACAATGAGCACGCCTATTCTCCCACTTTTCCTTTAAAAATTTACTTTTTCTGTGTTACGCCTGCACCGCAGGGGGGAGAGACACCAATCGGCGACACGCGAAAAATTTTTGAACGCATTGATCCAAAGATTAGAGAGCGGTTTACACAAAAGAAGGTGATGTACGTCCGCAACTATAATGATGGATTTGGACTCCCTTGGCAGACGGTTTTTCAGACTACGGACAAATCAGTGGTTGAAAATTATTGCCGTAGTCATGGTATTCAGGTTGAATGGAAAGAAGAGAATCGTCTGAGAACTCGTCAAGTCAGTCCGGCTATTTTTCCCCACCCCCGCACTGGAGAAAAGGTATGGTTCAACCACGCGACTTTTTTCCACGTGTCAACTCTGGAACCGACAATCCGCAAGTCGTTGTTAGAAGACTTCGAGGAAGAGGATCTGCCGACTAATACTTATTATGGTGATGGATCTCCAATTGAGTCCTCAGTTTTAGACGAGCTTCGCGATGCTTATTCGCAAGAAATGATTGTCTTTCCATGGCAAGAGGGAGACATATTGCTGCTAGACAATATGTTAGCAGTCCATGGACGAAGGCCATTTGTAGGTAACCGAAAGATCGCGGTGGCTATGGCAGAAGCTTTTACACAAGATCAATCGAGGGGTGACACATGTGTGGTATAGTAGCGATATTTTCAAACGAAGAGCCGATTTCAGCAACGGCTTTAGCAAAAGCAACGCAACGGCTAGATCATCGCGGACCAGATCGGCAAAGTCAATGGATTGCTCCTCATCAACAGGTTGGGTTAGGTCACACTCGACTTAGTATTATTGATCTGGCGACAGGAGATCAGCCGATCGCTAACGAGAATGAGCAATTGCACCTCGTAGTGAATGGGGAGTTCTACGACTATGAACGGATTCAGCGTGAGCTAGAACAACGAGGACACCGATTCCGTACTCGTTCTGACAGTGAGATTGTGCTTCACCTTTATGAAGAATTTGGTCCAGAATGCTTGCAACATCTGCGCGGCGAATTCGCATTTATATTATGGGATGAACCGAACCAACGCCTCTTTGCTGCACGCGATCGCTTTGGAATCAAGCCCCTCTTCTACACGATGATCGGCGATACACTTTATTTGGCATCCGAAGCCAAAGCGTTATTTGCCGCAGGCGTTCCGGCACGCTGGGATCATGAGTCAGTTTTCCAACAGTTATTTGTCTTCATGAACCAGGATCGAACTCTGTTTGAGGGTGTCTATCAAGTCCCACCCGGTTACTACCTCTTAGCAACAAGCCAACAGACTCAGCTCACTCGCTACTGGGATCTTGACTACCCAAGAACTGACTCCCCTATTCCAAGGCACACCTCTGCTGAGTACATTGAACAACTTAGGGATAAACTACAGGAAGCAATTCAGATCAGGCTACGAGCTGATGTACCAGTCGGCGTATATCTCAGTGGCGGTGTTGATTCATCCACCGTACTGAGTATGGCAATGAAACATAGTTCAGACCCACTTCGAGCATTCACTGCCACTTTCGATCAACCAGGCTATAACGAAGAACCCTTTGCCCGTGAGATGGCAGCATATGTTGGGGCTGATTTTCAGCCGCTTCCACTCAACCCAAGTGATTTTGCTGAACACGCTGCTGATGCGGCTTGGCATAGTGAGATGCTAGGGACTAACCCACGAGGCGTTGCCAGATATCTGCAAAGTCATGCAGTGCAGAACTTTGGCTATAAAGTCGTGCTAGCAGGCGAAGGCTCTGACGAAATCTTTGGTGGGTATGGTCATGTACATCAAGATTCGCTGTTGGACAATACAAATCAGCCTAGTGAAAAAGCGACGCAGCAAGAGTCACAAAAGAAGCAAGGAAGACTCCCCCAAAACTCCCTAGCTTCTCTTGCGGGGGTAAAGCAGACTTTGGGATTTGTGCCATCATGGCTGAAAAAAGTAGCAATTGAGCGTTCTTTTTTCTACATTCTCCTTGCACCTGATTATGCTGCCAAGTTTGCTCAGCGCAATGCCTATGATGTTTTTTTAAATCAGTTTGATGTGCCTGGTCAAATCCTAGGACGGGAGCCAGTTATTCAATCAATGTATTTGTGGTCAAAATCGATTTTACCAAACTTCACATTGTTTGCTGAACGTCTAGACATGGCCCATGCTGTTGAGGTGCGGTTGCCATATCTAGATCACCATGTCTTTGAATTGGTGCGTGAGATACCCGTTTCACTTCTAGCTCAGGGGACAAGGGAGAAATATGTGCTACGGGAAGCAGCCAGACCTTTCCTCAACGAAACAGTCTACTCCCGACCCAAGCATCCTTTCACTGCCCCACCTGCCACTCTAACAACAACAAATCAGTTATATGCATTGATTCAAGACTCATTACGTAGTTCAGTTATGGCATCAGTACCATTTTTCAATCAAGTACGGGTCATCGAACTTCTAGATAAACTTCCCGAAATGAGTGAGCGCCAGCGGATCGCGTTAGACCCAACACTTTTGACACTATTATGCACTTACTTTCTCCAATCTCGATACAACCTGTAATTCAACAAATGTTACTAAACTCCTAACTTGCACCTGAGTTTAAAACCGAGTTTCTTGAGAATCACTGATCGTATAAACCTTAATTTCTGGTTCAGAAACCCGGTTTTTTGGGTCTTGTTGAGAATGGTGCAAGATATCAGTAAATAAATTAGAAACTTAAGTAAATGCAAAATGACATTATAGAAGGCTTTGAACTCTCACCTCAGCAGAAGCACCTTTGGCTGTTGCAGCAAAGTAACTTATCTTATCGGGCTCAGGTTGCGGTTTCGATTGAGGGAGATCTCGATGTAGAAGTATTAAAAATAATTTTTCAGAACCTAGTAAGTCGCTATGAAATTTTCCGGACAACATTCCATAGATTAGATGGAATGAAATTCCCGATTCAGGCTATAGGCAAATGCGATCGCCCACACTGGCAAGAGCTTAATTTGAGCAATTTAGACCCTGAAAAACAAGAGTCCAAAATTGAAGAAATTTTTAGAGATGAAGGACACTATCTCTTTGATCTCAAGCAAGATCCGCTTTTACGCTTAATATTGGTAACATTATCAGAATGTAGGCATATTTTATTAATTACTTTACCTGCACTTTCTGCTGATAGTAGAACGCTTAAAAACATAGTTCAAGAAATTAGCGATTTCTATAATATAAACCAGAAAATAGAATATTCTGAAGAGCCTATTCAATATATACAATTTTCTGGATGGCAGAATGAGTTATTAAGATTAGGCAATACAGAGACAGGAGTAAAATATTGGCAAAAGAAGGAAGTGTCTAATTTCCCCAATTTGAAGATCCCTTTTGAAGCTCAACTTGCTAAACACCCAAAATTCCAGCCCCAACTTTTCATTCAGACACTCCATCCAAACCTAGTAGCAAAGATAAAATCGTTTATTCAAAAGCACAAAGTTTCAGCTTCTGTGTTCTTCCTAGCTTGCTGGCAAACTTTACTTTGGCGTCTTAGTGGACAGTCAGACATAATCATCGGCACTGCTTGTGATGGTCGTTCTTATGAAGATCTAGAAACGGCCCTTGGTTTGTTTGCAAAGTACTTACCTATTCACTGTCACCTAGAAGAACACTATCAATTCAACCAAGTTCTTCAGCAAGTTGATCAATCAATACAAGAAGCTTATAAATGGCAAGACTACTTTGATTGGGAATTTATAGTTAAAGAAGGAGGAAGTAGTGAGCCTTTATTCTGTTTCGATTTTGAGCAACAGACTGTACAGTATTCTACCAACGACATTTCATTTACAATTTACAAACAGTATACCTGTATTGACCAGTTTAAAATAAAACTCTCTTGTGTGGATCAGGTAGATACTTTCACAACAGAGTATCATTACGATTCCAGTCTGTTTTCTAGGGAGTCCATTCAGCGCTTAGCAGAGCAATTTAATACATTATTAGAAAGTACTATTAGCAATTCAAAAGCTCCGCTCGCTGAGTTGGAGATACTTGGTCAACTAGAGCGACAGCAACTGCTGACTGAGTTAAATCAGACAAGAGCAGATTACCCTAAAGATAAGTGTATCCACCAACTGATTGAGCAACAAGCTGAGCGCACACCAGACAATCCAGCTGTTGTGTTTGAAAATCGGCAACTGACATATCGAGAGCTTAATGCTCAGGCAAACCAACTAGCACACCATCTTCGCTCCCTTGGGATCAAGCCAGATGTCTTGGTAGGAATTTGTGTGGAGCGCTCTTTAGAGATGCTAGTGGGGGTACTAGGTATTCTCAAAGCTGGAGGGGCTTATGTACCACTAGACCCAACCTACCCACATGATAGACTACGATTCATGCTGGAGAATTCCCAGGTTTCAATACTCCTGACCCAGCAGCGACTGGTTCAAAACTTGCCCAAGCACAAGACACCAATACTCTGCCTAGACACAGATTGGGAGGCGATCGCTCGGCAAAGCAATCAGAACCCTAACTGCGACGTCATGGCTGATCACCTAGCCTACGTGATCTACACTTCAGGGTCAACAGGTCAGCCCAAGGGTGTGCTAATCACCCATAGAAACCTAACCCACTCTACAAGTGCTCGCATTCTTTACTACTCTGAATCAGTCATCAGCTTTTTATCAGCTTCACCCTTTGCCTTCGACAGTTCAGTTGCAGCCATCTTCTGGACCTTGTGTCAAGGTGGTGTTCTCTCCCTTCCTCAGGAGAACTTCCAGCTAGATCTCTCACAATTTATAGAACAGATAGCTCAGCGCCGCATCTCGCATTTATTATGTCTCCCATCCCTATACAGACTTATTTTGCAGCATGGGGAACCACAGCAACTTGTTTCTCTACGTACTGTCATTGTAGCAGGTGAATCCTGTTCTCAAGATTTGGTTGAACACCATTATCAGTTGCTACCCCACACATCATTGTTTAACGAATACGGTCCTACAGAAGGAACAGTCTGGAGCAGTGTATATGTCTGTCAAAATCAGGATTCACAGGATTCAAAAGCTGTTGTCCCCATTGGTCGCCCAATTGCTAACACTCGGATCTATTTGCTGGATGCTCACCTTCAGCCAGTCCCTATGGGTGTTGCTGGTGAACTGCATCTCAGTGGTCTTGGTTTGGCACGAGGGTATCTCAAGCGACCTGAACTTACTGCCGAAAAGTTCATTCCCAACCCATTTAGTGATGAGCCAAACTCACGCCTTTACAAAACTGGGGATTTAGCACGTTACCTCCCCAATGGAAACATCGAGTTCCTTGGACGCCTCGACCATCAGGTCAAAATCAGGGGTTACCGCATTGAACTAGGAGAAATTGAAGCACTACTGAGAGAACATCCTGCTGTTCATGAGGCTGTTATTGTAGCTAGAGAAGACAGGAGAAAACCCTTAGAACAGAATACTCAGGAAAACATCGAAAATTTGGTTAAAAAACTATTATCTTTAGAGAGAACTCTAGCAAATCAGCTGCTAGTAAATATAGAGAATGTTTCAGAAGATAAAATAGAAAAAATGTTTAATAATGAAATAGAAATGGGTTGTAAAAAAGATAAAAATTTGAGCAACCAAAGTAGAATATTTACAGATTTTGAGATTTCTCTAGAAATCAAAAGTGAGGAATTCATCATTCCTCCGCAAACCTTTCAGAGAAATTGGATTCTCAGCCAAGCTGTAGACGAATTAGCAGACGACTTAATGCACTTGAACAAGTTATCAAGGCAATTTGTTTCTGGGGCAGAAATTCTAGAACAAAACAATTCAGACTCAAAAGCGGTTTCTGAAAATCAGCAAATAATGGAGGATTGGCAAATACCCTTGATGCAAGCTATGGCAAGTATTGTTACAGAAACACATGGGGATATATTAGAAGTAGGATTTGGGAGGGGAATTTCAGCAACTTATATTCAGGAGTTAGGTGTTAAGTCACATACCATCATAGAGTGTGATAATGACGTAGTGAACGCCTTTGATCAGTGGAAAGGTCGCTATCCGGACAAAAATATTCGGCTAATTCACGGAAAGTGGCAAGATGTTGTCAACCAGTTAGATATTTATGACGGAATCTTTTTTCACACATCTCTACTTAATGAAGAAGAGTTTATTAAGTATGTTGCTAAAAGTGTTACGTTTGCAGAACACTTTTTTCCAACCGCTACAGATCATCTAAAAAAAGGTGGAGTTTTTACTTACCTAACACATGAAATTGACTCCTTCAGTCGTAGGCATCAAAGGCTTGTTTTTAAGTACTTTAGTTCTTTTACTCTTAGCGTTGTACCGTTAACGCTGCCAGAGAAAACTCAAGATTTATGGTGGGCTAATTCAATGGTTGTTATCAAAGCTATTAAGTAGAGGGAGTGGGAATAAACAATTCTTCGTTAAAATCGGGCATAGGGCATAGAGAATTGGGATAAAACAAGTATTATTGTGGACTCTGACTTGAAAATAGGGAGTGGGGAGTAGGGAGTGGGGAAAGAATATTTTCATTGCTTGGCGGTGAAATTTTTTCATCGGGACTGCCTACGATATCTGGATTTTGATAAGCAATATCCACCCTTCTATTTCAAAAATAAAATAGGAATTCTATATAAAGATTGATATAAATGAATGATTTTCACAAACGCATTGACAATCTCTCTGTAAAAAAGCGGAAACTTCTTGCTTTTGAACTCAAAAAACAACTTGAACCTCAAGATCACAAAGTTATTCTCAATCATCAGCGCATTGTGGCATATATTGTCCCTAACCAAGAGCAAACTCTCATTGTTGATGATCTCAAGAAATTTCTCAGGGAGAAGTTGCCAGAGTACATGATGCCATCAGCCTTTGTGCTGCTCAAGACCCTACCACTGACACCTAATGGAAAGGTTGATCGCCAGTCACTTCCAAATCCTGAGCAGGAAAGGTCAGAACTTGCAGACCCTTTTGCTGCACCTCGTACGCCAGAGGAAAAAGCGCTAGCACAAATTTGGTCTCAAGCTCTTGGCTTGAAACAAGTTGGCATCCACGACAACTTTTTTACGTTGGGTGGCGATTCTATTCTTAGCATTCAGGTTGTCGCCAAAGCTCACCAGGCAGGACTTCATCTCATTGCTAGACAACTTTTTCAGCACCCAACTATTGCTGAATTGGCAGCAGTGGCAAGCATAACTCAGGCGATCCAAGCTGAGCAAGAACCGATCACTGGTTTACTACCCCTAACCCCCATCCAACATTGGTTTTTTGAGCAGCGTCTGCCTAATCCTCATCACTGGAACCAGGCAGTCTTCCTAGAAATACAGCAAGCTCTTAGCTTGACGACATTGGAGCGAGTGGTGCAGCAGTTACTAGTACACCACGATGTGCTGCGTCTACATTTTACTCATGATGAATCTGGCTGGCAGTCAATCAACGCTAGCCTTGACCAAGTGGTACCATTGACAGGATTTGATTTGTCAGCTTTGCCAGAAACAGAGCAAATAACTGCCCTAGAAGCAGCCATTGCCGAGTTGCAGTCTAGCCTTAACTTGTCAAAGGGACCACTTATGCGAGTGACCCTATTTAATCTGGGTGCGTGTCAGCCAAGCTATCTATTTATTGTTATCCACCACCTTGTCATTGATGGTGTCTCTTGGCGGATCTTGCTAGAGGATCTTGAAACAGCCTATAAGCAGCTCAGTAAAGGTGAGCCACACCAACTAGCGCCCAAAACGACCTCGTTTAAGCAGTGGGCTGAAACACTGGTGGATTACGCACACTCATTAGATCTGCAACAAGAGTGGGAGTACTGGCTAGCAGCACTGCAGAAGCCTGTTTCTAGGCTACCAGTAGATTTCCTTGAGGGAGCCAATACAGTCGCTTCATCCCGTACTGTGCTAGTCACCTTAAGTGCTGAAGAAACTCAAGCTTTGCTGCAAAAGCTTCCCACCACCCATCGGACGCAGATAAATGATGTATTACTCACCGCACTCTTGCAGGCTTTTAACCAGTGGACAGGATCGCGTTTACTGTTAGTAGACCTAGAGGGTCATGGGCGGGAGGAGCTGTTTGCCAATATTGATCTGTCACGCACGGTAGGTTGGTTTACTACACTTTTCCCTGTGTTGTTGGATTCAGGTGAGTCTTTCAATTTAGAGGACGTGTTGAAATCTGTTAAGGAACAGCTTCGCACTATTCCAAATCGGGGTATTGGTTACGGTGTGCTGCGCTACTTAAGTACAAACCCAGAAATTGCTAGACAACTGCGGAGTTTACCTCAACCCGAGGTGAGTTTTAATTACCTCAGCCAAGTTGACCAAGCTCTACCCCCAGCGTCTCTATTTAAACGAACTCACAAGTCCAGTGGATCAGCCCGCAATCTTCAAGGAAGTCGGAGCCATTTGCTAGAGATCAATGGGTTGGTTATTGGCGGTGAACTGCAAGTTGAGTGGACTTACAGTGAAGCTATTCATCGACGAACTACCATTGAGAGACTAGCCCAAAAGTTTGTAGAGACGCTGCAACAGATGATTACCGAATGCCAACCGCATCAGGTCAGTAGCTACACACCATCGGACTTCACAGAGTTTAAATGGAGCCAATGGAGCCAAGCAGATCTTGACAACATTATAAAAACTATTGGGAAGTCTTAAAGTGAGCCTAAGCAGTATAGAAGATTTCTATCCCCTCTCACCCATGCAACAGGGCATACTCTTCCACACCCTTTATGCTCAAAAGTCGAGGGTTTATTTTAACCAAACGCTCTGTACTTTGCACGGTAATCTCAACATCCCAATGTTCATACAAGCTTGGCAGGGGGTAGTAGATCGGCATCCTATTTTACGAACCGCCTTCGTATGGGAAGGTCTTAAAGAGCCTGTTCAAGTTGTGCATCGACAAGCAACATTGCCTTGGAAGCAGGAAGACTGGCGAGGACAATCTCCACAGGATCAACAAAATCGGCTAGAAGATTTTCTTCGGGCAGAGCAAGAGCAGGGTTTTACTCTTGACAAAGCGCCTTTAATGCGCATGGATCTTGTTCATTTGGCTAAGGACACCTACCAATTTATCTGGAATCACCACCACTTACTTTTAGATGGATGGTCTGGTCCTTTGCTCCTCAAGGAAGTGACTACTTTTTACGCAGCATTTTGCCAAGATCAGAACCCACATTTAGAGTTAAGCCGCCCCTACCGCGACTATATCATCTGGCTACAGCAGCAGGACTTATCCCAAGCCGAGGTGTTCTGGCGACAGTTGCTTAAAGGTTTTACGCTCCCAACTCCTTTGGGAATTGATCGCACTTCTAACATACTAGGCAGTCAAGGGGAAAGCTATGAGGAGCAGGAAATCAGGCTATCAGCATCAGTAACAGCTGCACTAAAGTCCCTAGGGCGACAGCATCAGCTGACACTAAATACTTTGGTGCAGGGAGCTTGGGCTTTACTTCTCAGTCACTATGGTAATCAGGATGATGTGGTTTTTGGGGTCACTGTCTCCGGTCGTCCACCGACTCTAATTGGATCTGAGTCCATAGTGGGGCTATTGATCAACACCTTACCAGTACGGGTACAAGTACCTCCTGAAGCATTTCTCTTACCCTGGCTTCAAAAGCTACAGGCGCAGCAAGCAGAATTGCGTCAGTACGAGTATAGTCCACTCAGACAGATCCAAGACTGGAGCGAGGTTGCTAGAGGAATGCCTTTATTCCAAAGCATTGTGGTTTTTGAGAATTACCCAGCAGAACTGTCTTTGCAGGAGGGAAGTGGAGAACTGAAAATCCGCAATGTTCGTTCGATTGAAACAACGAACTATCCACTCACTTTGGTGGCAGGAACACATCCAGAAGTTTGGTTAAAGCTTTCCTATGATAACAACCGCTTTGACATCGGTGTCATCACTCGGATGCTAGGACATCTCCAGACTTTACTTGAAGGTATGGCTGCTCATCCCAAGCAGCAACTCTCAAACTTACCCTTGTTAAGCTTAGCAGAGCAGCATCAGTTGTTAGTATGGAATGATACACAGGCTGACTATCCGCAAGACCAAGGACTCCATCAGCTGTTTGAAGCACAAGTGGAGCGCACACCTGACGCGATCGCAGTAGTTTTTGGAGATCAACAACTCAGCTACCAAGAGCTAAACATTCAAGCCAATCAACTAGGACGCTATCTCCAGAAATTGGGCGTCGGGCCAGAAGTTTGTGTGGGGATCTGTACAGAGCGCTCTCTAGAAATGATAGTTGGGCTATTGGGCATTCTCAAAGCTGGTGGGGCGTATGTTCCCCTAGACCCAAGCTATCCCCAGGATCGTCGGCTGCTCTTTATGCTAGAAGAGACCCAGATACCAGTGCTGTTGACTCAGCAACCCCTAGTTGAGAGGCTTCCTAAAACTGAGGCGAAGATGGTTTGCTTGGATTCAGACTGGGAAGCCATTGCGCGAGAGAAACAGGAGAACCTTGCTAGTGAGATGACTGGCGATCGCCTAGCCTATGTGATCTACACCTCTGGTTCTACGGGAAAACCAAAGGGTGTAGCTGTTCCCCATCAAGCAATCAATCGTCTGGTATTCAACTCAAACTACCTGCGTTTCGACCCTTCTGATAGAGTTGCTCAAGCCTCGAACTCTTCTTTCGACGCCGCCACCTTTGAAATCTGGGGATCACTACTTCATGGAGCCCGGCTGGTGGGAACTGATAAAGAGGTAATCCTCTGGCCCCAACAACTAGCAGCACATATTCGTGAGCAACAGCTAAGCGTGTTGTTCTTGACTACAGCCTTATTCAACCAGCTAGCTAGCCAAGTCCCGAATATCTTCAATTCCTTACGATATCTTCTGTTCGGAGGTGAGGCTGTTGACTCCAGACGGGTTAAAGAAATCCTTGAGAGTAGCCCTCCCCAGCAATTGCTCCATGTTTATGGACCGACAGAAAGCACAACATTTTCTTCTTGGCATTTAGTCCAAGAAATCCCACAAGAAGCTACAAGCCTCTCCATAGGTCGCCCTATCTCCAATACGCAAATCTACATACTGAACCGCAACTTACAGCTCGTTCCCATCGGTGTGACTGGCGAACTACACATCGGTGGGGCTGGGCTTGCCCGAGGCTACTTCAACCGTCCAGAATTGACTGCTGGGCAGTTCATACCTAACCCATTTAGTAAAGAATTGGGTGCCCGACTTTACAAGTCTGGCGACTTAGCTCGTTACTTACCTAATGGCGAACTCGAGTACTTGGGACGCATCGACCAGCAGGTCAAAGTGCGGGGGTTCCGCGTAGAACCAGGAGAAATTGAGGCAGTGCTGGTACAATACCCTGGTGTGCGAGAGACTGTGGTGCTGTTCCGGGAGACTCAAGCAGGTGATAAGCGCTTGATAGCTTATATCGTCCCAAGCAACGAGCAGCGCCTTGTCACTGCAGAGCTACGAGACTTTCTAAAGCAGCAGTTACCCGAATACATGATGCCAGTGGCTTTTGTGCTGCTAGAGAAATTACCGCTAACACCAAATGGGAAGGTAGATCGTCACTCACTGCCGGCACCTGACACAGCACGTTCTGAGCTAGACGAAGCATTTACAGATCCACGCACTCAAAAAGAGAAAGTGTTAGCCGAAATTTGGGCTCAGGTTCTTAGCTTAGAGCAGGTCAGCATCCACGACAACTTCTTTGCACTTGGTGGAGATTCGATTCTCAGCCTTCAAATCATTGCCAGAGCTAACCAAGCAGGTCTTCAGTTTACCCCCAAGCAGTTGTTTCAATATCAGACCATCGCCGAGTTAGCAGTGGTCGCCAGTGTCACTCAGGTTATGCTGACTGAGCAAAGCCCAATAACTGGTCCAGTTCCCCTCACTCCTATCCAGTGCTGGTTCTTTGAGCAAAGTCTGCCTGAACCACACCACTGGAATCAAGCAGTCTTGTTGGAAGTGCGGCAAGCACTTGACCCTACACTGCTACAACAAGTCGTAAAGTACTTACTAGAACATCACGACGCACTCCGTCTACGTTTTGAGAGAGAAAGCGATCGCTGGCTACAAACCAGCACCAATGCCGACGATGCAGCACCTTTCTCGTGGGTGGACTTGTCAGCCTTCCCACTAGATCAGCAAAAATCTGCCCTTGAGAACTCTGCTGCCCAATTGCAAGCTAGTCTGGATCTTGCACAAGGTCCCCTCCTTCGAGTCGCTGTCTTTGATTTAGCAACGCACCAACCAAGCCGTTTACTATTGATCATTCACCATTTAGCGATCGATGGTGTCTCCTGGCGAATTTTGCTAGAGGATCTCCAAACCGCTTACCAGCAGATTAGCCTTGGTGAAGCGATTCAGCTACCGCCCAAAACAACCTCTTTTAAGCAGTGGGCAGAGTTGCTACAGGAGTATGCCCACTCAGCACAACTCCAACAAGAGTGGGACTATTGGCTGGCTAAACCCCGTCAGCAGGTTCTCCGTCTGCCAGTTGACTTTCCTGAAGCAATCAATACAGTTGCCACAGCCTGCACTGTATCAGTCAGCCTTAATCAGGAACAGACCCAAGCCTTAATACAAGAAGTGCCTACAGCCTATCGAACTCAAATCAACGACGTGTTGCTAACAGCACTGATGCAGACCTTTGAGCAGTGGACACAAGTTCCCTTCCTATTAGTAGACCTAGAAGGTCACGGACGAGAAGACTTTCTTCAGGGTGTAAACCTATCACGCACCGTGGGTTGGTTTACCACAATCTCTCCAATATACCTCAATTTAGAAGCGGTTTCTAGCCCAGGTGATGCATTGAAGACCATCAAAGAGCAGCTCCGTAAAATCCCAAATCAAGGTCTTGGATATGGTGTACTGCGCTACCTCAGTAGCAAGACCCAGGAAACAGCCGAGCAACTGCAAGCCATACCCCAGCCAGAAGTCAGCTTTAACTACCTAGGACAATTTGACCAGGTTCTACCTAATTCATCTCTATTTAGATACGCTCTTGATCCCAGTGGCCCTACTTGCTATTTACAAGGAAGTCGCACTCATTTGTTAGACATTACCGGGTTCATAGTTGGGGGTGAGCTACAGATGAATTGGGTCTACAGTGAAAAGATTCATCGCAGAATCACCGTTGAAGCACTTGCTCAAGGGTTTATCAAAAACTTGCAGGCGCTCATTGCCCACTGTCAGTCTCATGGTGCGGGAGGTTATACACCTTCAGACTTCTCGCTTGTTCAACTTAGTCAAGATGCACTTGATGAAGCACTAGGAAGAATTGAGTTTGAGGAGGATACCACAACATGAGTTCAAAAAACATTGAAGATGTCTATCCCTTATCTCCCATGCAGGAGGGAATGCTGTTTCACAGCCTCCATGCACCAACATCTGGAGTTTATGTCGAACAAATGCTCTGGGAGATTCATGGGGACTTAAAATTTTCAGCACTTGAACAAGCCTGTCAGCAAGTCGTAGAACGACATCCCATTTTACGAACCGCTTTTGTCTGGGAAAATCTAGAACATCCCCTCCAAGCAGTAGGTCGGCGGGTTAGGCTGCCACTAGAACGACAAGATTGGCGAAAAGTGCCTTTAGTCGATCAACAACAGCAGTTGGAGGCTTTCCTTGAGGTAGACCGTAAGCGGGGGTTCAACCTCTCCAAGGCGCCGCTGATGCACTTGACCCTGATTCAACAAAACGAGAGAGTTTACCAATTTATCTGGAGCTATCACCACCTACTTCTAGACGGTTGGTCTCTGTCCTTGATCTTAAAGGAAGTCATTACCTTTTATGAATCATTCCAGCAAGGTCAGGACTGCTATCTCCAACGTCCCCGCCCCTATCGGGATTATATTGCTTGGTTACAGCAACAAGACTACTCTCAAGCTGAAGCATTTTGGCGACGGGAACTTAAAGGGATCACATCACCAACTTGTTTTAGAGTAAACCAGACGTCCAACAGCAAAGTCAGGCAAGCAACAGAATATGGTGAGGAACACCTCAATCTACCAGTTGCTTTAACAGTAGCCTTGCGATCGCTGACCCAGCAGTATCAACTGACACTGAACACCTTAGTCCAGGGAGCTTGGGTTCTACTACTGAGCTACTATAGTGGCGAGGACGATGTGGTCTTTGGCGTGACTTCCTCCGGTCGTCCAGCAGCTTTGCCGGGAGTGGAATCTATGGTAGGGCTATTTATCAACACTTTACCAGTACGGGTAAAGGTGGCTTTTGAAGAGTCTATTTTACCTTGGCTCAAGAACTTCCAAACCCAGCAGCTAGAACTGCGTCAGTACGAGTACACACCACTGGTTAAGATCCAAGAGTGGAGTGACTTGCCCCGAGGTGTACCTTTATTCGAGAATATCGTTGTTTTTGAGAACTATCCAATAGAACCCTCCTTACAAAAGGGAAGCAGCAGCCTGTTCGTCAATTATATTCGTTCAATTGAGCAGACAAACTATCCTCTTAGCCTAATTGTGGTACCAGGCTCAGAATTATATTTAAAAATTTTATATGATCGCCACCACTTTGATACCGCCAGCATTAACCGCATGCTGGGTCATTTGAAAACCTTGCTTGAAGGTATTGCCCATCATCCAGAACAGCGACTAAAAGACTTGCCCCTCTTGACGCCAGCCGAGGAACACCAACTGCTGACGACCTGGAATAACACTCAAACTAATCTTCAACACAGGTGCATCCACGAATTATTTGAAACTCAAGTGGATCAATCTCCTGACGCTGTGGCAGTAGTTTATCAGAATGAGTCTTTAAGCTACCAAGAACTGAACCACAGAGCGGATCAGTTGGCGTATCACTTGCGCAAACTAGGAATAAGACCGGAGGTTCGTGTCGGTCTGTGCCTCAATCGCTCTATTGAGATGCTAGTCGGGCTATTAGCTATTCTCAAAGCTGGTGGTGCGTACGTGCCGCTAGACCCAGTCTATCCTAAAGAACGTCTGGCTTTCATTTTGGCTGATGCTCAAGTGCCAGTCATACTCACCCAACAAGCACTAGTGGAAGAACTGCCCGAAACTGGAGCACAGGTGGTGTGTCTAGACATAAACGAGGAGGGGATAGATTGGGACAGCCAGCACACCTCCATAAGTCACGTCACAGCTGAGAACCTAGCCTACGTGATCTACACTTCCGGCTCAACAGGTACACCCAAAGGCGTCGCACTCAATCACTGTGCCCTGAATAACTTGATTTCCTGGCAACTTCAAAACTCAAATGCTCCTGGGGCGAGAACCTTGCAATTTACTTCTTTAAGCTTTGATGTCTCCTTCCAAGAAATTTTTTCGACTTGGTGTTCTGGGGGAACATTAATTTTAATCTCAGAAGAATTGCGACAAGAACCAACCGCTTTGTTATCTTTGCTTATAGATCAGGCAGTCGAAAGACTATTTCTTCCCTTTATTGCCCTACAGCAACTCGCCGAGGCTGCTAATTCTCAAGGATTGATTCTCCACCATCTTCGGGAGATTGTCACGGCAGGTGAAGCGTTGCAGATTACTCAGCAGATTGCTTGCTGGTTAGAAACACTAAAAAATTGTACATTGTCCAACCACTATGGGCCTTCCGAGAGCCATGTTGTAACCGCTTTTACTCTCAATGGTTCAAAGAAGAGTTGGCCAGCACTTCCACCCATTGGTCATCCCATCACCAATGCCGAAATCTATTTGCTAAACACCTATTTGAATCCTGTACCAATTGGGGTGCCTGGTGAAGTGTACATTGGTGGAATCAGTCTAGCCCGAGGCTATTTAAATCAGCCAGAATTGACTGCCGAAACATTCATTCCAAATCCCTACAGCAAAAATCCAGGTGCGCGCCTTTATAAGACCGGAGACTTAGCCAGCTATCAGCCTGATGGAAATATCCAGTTCCTTGGGCGCATCGACGACCAAGTCAAGATTCGCGGTTTTCGTATTGAACTCGGAGAGATTGAAACAGCCCTAAGTCAACATCCCAAAGTTCAGGAAGCTGTTGTCAAGGCTTGGGAAGACAAACCGGGGAAAAAGCACCTCGTCGCTTATATTGTCCCAAACCAGGAATCAATTCCCACCCTGCGGGAACTACGTAGCTTTCTCAAAGAAAAGCTTCCTGAATATATGGTGCCGTCAGCTTTTATGATCCTAGATGCACTACCACTAACACCCAGTGGGAAGGTAAATCGTCGGGCGCTTCCTGCGCTTGATAAAACTAGACCTGAATTAGAAAGTTCCTTTGTTGCGCCTCAAACGCCATCTGAGGAGATACTAGCAAGAATCTGGGCTGAAGTTCTTGGACTTGAGCGGGTCGGCATCTACGATAACTTTTTTGAGTTGGGTGGGGATTCTATTCTCAGTATTCAGATTGTTGCTAGAGCCAATCGGGAAGGTTTACGGTTTACTACTAAGCAGTTATTTGAGTACCCAGTCCTCGCCGATTTAGCAACGCTGACCAGCACAACCCAAAGTTTCCCCGCCACACAAGCTACAGTCATTGGTTCGATACCTCTTAGCCCAATCCAGCAGTGGTTTTTTGAACTCGATCCTTTAGAACCCCACCACTGGAACATGGCAGTTCTCCTGGAAGTGCCTCAAGACTTAAGCCTTGCAATGCTAGCTCAGATTGTGCAGCAACTGCTCATCCACCACGATGCACTCCGACTCCGATTTGTTCGTGACGCCTCGGGTTGGTATCAGTATAATGCCGAACCTGACTCATCTGTGCCTTTGTTACAGGTAGATTTATCAACACTGCCAGAGAGACAGCAAAAAAGCACTCTTGAGGCGATCGCATCAGAGTTACAAGCCAGTTTAAACCTGTCACATGGACCCCTGCTACAAGTTGCACTTTTCTCCTTAGGTGCAGACAAGCCCCCTCGTCTACTTATAGCTATCCATCATTTAGCAGTCGATGGTTTCTCATGGCGCATCCTTCTTGAAGACTTACAGACAGCTTACCAGCAGATCAACCGTGGTGAAGCAGTTCATCTACCCCCAAAAACAACCTCATTCAAACAGTGGGTTGAACAACTAACAGAGTACACTCAATCCCCAGCCCTTCAGCAAGAACTTACCCATTGGTTGACTAAGCCTGAGATCCAAATTTTTCGTCTACCATTAGACTACCCTGAAGGTACAAATACAGCAGGTTCAACCCGTACTGTGCCTGCACTGCTGAGTGTTGAGGAGACACAAGCTCTCCTCCTGCAGGTTCCAAAGGCATATAACACACAGATAAATGATGTGCTGTTGACAGCCCTTGTGCTTGCTTTCGAGCGTTGGACAGGATCACGCACACTGGTTGTCAACCTTGAGGGTCATGGACGGGAAGAAATATTAGAATCGGTGGATTTGTCGCGTACAGTGGGTTGGTTCACTTCCGTCTTCCCGATTTTGTTGGATCTTCAAGGTGTGTATACACTGGCTGAGGCGTTAAAGACAGTCAAAGAGCAGCTCCGTCGTATCCCCAAACGAGGTATTGGCTATGGTCTACTACGTTACCTTTCTCAAGACTCAGAGATCAAGTCGAAACTTCGGGATCTTCCTCAAGCTGAAGTAACGTTCAATTACCTGGGGCAGTTTGATCAGACCCTCGCAAAATCCTCTGGGTTTAAAATGGCAAGAGAGTCTTCTGGAATATCAGCAAGTCCGAAAGGAATGAGATTTACCCGACTTTATGTAGGAGGGATGATACTACACAGCAGGCTACACATGGATTTTAACTATAGTGAAAACCTTCACCAAAAGTCCAGTATTGAGGCTTTTGCCCAGATTTTCCTAGAATCATTACAGTCACTCATTGCTCATTGCCAATCTCCTGAAGCAAGAGGTCGCACACCTTCTGATTTTCCAAAAGCAAAGCTGAGTCAGAAAAACCTCGATAAGTTCATTGCCAAAATTAACCAAGCTGATGACAGGAGGGTCCAATGAGAGTGGAAAACCTTGAAGACTTATATGAACTCTCACCGATGCAGGAGGGCATTCTCTTCCACTGTTTACACTCTCCTGATTCTGGGGTATATTTTATCCAAAATAGGTTTTTACTGTCTAGCAAGCTAAATGTAAAAGCTTTAAAGCAAGCTTGGCAAAGGGTTATCGATAGCCATTCAATTTTACGAACCTCTTTTCACTGGCAGGAACTTGATAAACCACTTCAAGCGGTACATCGCCAAGCAGAACTGCCGCTAGAGCAGTATGACTGGCGTTATCTGCATTCACAAGAGCAAAAAGTCGAGCTAGACAAATTTCTTCAGGCAGATCGAAAACGCAATTTTGACCTTTCTAAAGCCCCATTGATGCGTTTGACCCTGATCCAGCTAGCCGACGATGTCTATCAATTTGTCTGGAGCAATCACCATTTGATCCTAGATGGCTGGTCTATGAGATCGGTGCTTCAAGAAGTTTCTCATGTCTATGAGGCGCTGGATCAAGGTCAATATCTGCCTGTACTGCGCCACTGTTTCTATGGGGACTATATTGAATGGCTGCAACAGCAGGATCTTTCCCAAGCTGAGGTCTTCTGGCGAAAAGTGCTCAGTGGTTTCCTTGCACCAACCTCCTTGGGGGTAGACCAATCCTCTGGTCGTCTAGCAAAACCCAGTGAAGACTTTGCTGAGCAGGATCTCAGATTGTCAGTGGCTGCGACGGTAGCACTAAACACCCTAGCTCGGAAGAATTTACTAACACTAAACACCCTGGTACAAGGAGCCTGGTCTCTACTTCTGAGCCGTTATAGTGCTGAAGAGGATGTGGTTTTTGGAGCCACTGTTTCCAGTCGTCCCTCAACTTTAGCAGACGTTGAGTCTATGGTAGGGCTGTTTATCAACACCCTACCAGTGCGGGTGTATGTTGATCCTGAGAAGTTCCTCTTACCTTGGTTGAAGCAGCTACAGTCCCAGCAAATTGAGCAGCGCCAGTATGAGTACAGCTCACTGATGCAGATTCAAGGGTGGAGCGATGTGCCTAAGGGTCTGCCTCTATTTGAGAGTATCATTATCTTTGAAAACTACCCAGTGAATACCTCGCTCAAGAAACTGGGCGAAAGTCTCAAAATTGATCAATCCCGTGTTTGGCATCAGACCAACTATCCCTTCAGCTTACTCGTTGTACCGGGATCAGAATTGTCGCTGCAAATGCTCTATGATTGCCGCCGCTTCGATGCTGCTACAATCACCCGAATGCTGGGGCATCTAAAAACCTTGCTCAGTAAAATTGCTGAGAATGCAGAACAACAGCTAAAAAACCTGTCTCTGTTGACACCAACTGAGCAGCACCAACTGCTGGTAGAGTGGAACAACACCCAGATAGATTATCCCCAATCCCAGTGTATTCATAAGTTATTTGAAGCCCAAGTGGAACGGACACCGGATGCTGTGGCTGTGGTGTTTGAAAATGTAGAGACATTGCCTGTGATATCTTTAAATATCACCTACCGAGAGTTAAACTGCCGAGCCAATCAACTGGCGCATCACCTGCGTTCTCTGGGTGTGAAATCAGATGTACTCGTTGGCATCTGTATGGAACGTTCCTTAGAGATGGTAGTGGGATTACTGGGTATTCTCAAAGCTGGTGGGGCATATGTGCCACTCGACCCAGCTTACCCCCAACAGCGATTAGACTTCATGCTGGAAGATGCTAATGTTACTGTATTGTTGACTCAACAGCGGCTAAAGGGGTTGCTCACTCATAGGGCGAAGACGGTCTTTTTAGATACCGACTGGGATGCGATCGCCCAACACAGTCAAGACAACCTGAAGAGCGGGGTAACAGACGAGAATCTAGCCTATGTGATTTACACCTCGGGATCAACTGGTAAGCCAAAAGGAGCAATGAACACCCACCGGGGGATTGGTAATCGCTTACTCTGGATGCAGGACACCTACCAATTAACAGCAGCAGATCGTGTTCTCCAAAAGACTCCCTTTAGCTTTGACGTATCGGTTTGGGAGTTCTTCTGGCCATTGTTGAATGGCGCGAGTTTGGTTATAGCCCGACCAGGGGGGCATCAAGATAGTGCTTACTTAGTCAAGCTAATTGCACAACATCAAGTCACCACGCTTCATTTTGTGCCCTCGATGCTCCAAGTTTTTCTTTTAGAGCAAGGTCTTGAGACTTGCAGTTGTGTCCGGCAGGTCATGTGCAGTGGGGAGGCATTGTCTTTTGAACTTCAACAGCGTTTTCAAGCTCATCTAGCTGCCCAATTGCACAATCTTTATGGACCAACGGAAGCTGCCATTGATGTAACCTTCTGGGCATGTAGTCAAAGCAATCAGCAAACAGTTCCCATCGGCACCCCCATTGCCAACACCCAAATTTATCTGCTGGATTCCCAGCTTATGCCTGTGCCCATTGGTGTGCGTGGCCAATTATACATTGGTGGTACTCCTCTAGCTCGGGGCTACCTCAACCGCCCTGACCTCACTGCCCTTGCATTCATTCCCAACCACTTTAGCTCAGATCCAGGTACACGCCTCTATAAAACTGGAGACTTAGCCCGCTATCTCCCAGATGGGAGTATTGAGTACATTGGTCGCACCGACCACCAGGTAAAGATTCGTGGCTTTCGCATCGAACTCGGAGAAATCGAGGCTGTAGTGAGCCAACACCCAAATGTGCTACAGGCTGTAGTCATCGACCGAGAAGATATTACGGGTGATCAGCGCTTAGTTGCCTACCTTGTCCCAAATCAGGAGCCAACACCCACAATCAATGATCTGCGTTATTTCTTGAAACAGCAGTTGCCTGAATATATGATACCATCTGCGTTTGTGATGCTAGAAACCCTACCACTAACATCTAATGGCAAAATAGACCGTCGGGCGCTGCCAGAACCTATTATAGACAGATCTGATCTGGAAAACACCCTTGCGACACCTAGAACCCTGATCGAAGATCTGCTTGCTGGGATCTGGGCTCAAGTTCTTGGTATTGAGCATGTAAGTATCCACGACAACTTCTTAGAGTTAGGTGGACACTCGCTGCACGCCATCCAGGTTGTATCCCGCCTGTACGACGCTTTCCAAGTAAAACTACCCCTGCGCAGCCTATTTGAGTCGTTAACGATTGTTGGTTTAGCCAAACACATTGAGACAGCAATGGGATCTGTGCAGACAGCAAATATTCCTCTTATTGAGCGTGTTTCACGGCATGGAAAGTTACCGCTATCGTTTGCCCAGCAGCGGCTGTGGGTTCTTGACCAGTTACAGCCTGGTAGCTTTGCCTACAATATCCCTACCGCTGTACGCATGAGGGGTACACTCAATCTAACAGCGCTAAAACAAAGCCTTGATGAAATTGTACGGCGACACGAAGTTTTAAGAACAACCTTCACTACGGTAGCCGATCAAGCAGTTCAAATCATTCACCCAATTGTGACCCTAACTCTTGCAGTGATCGACCTCCGAGAACTCACGGAGTTTGAGCGAGAAACCGAGACTCAACGTCTAGCCACTGCAGAGGCGCAACGACCTTTCAACCTAACCCAAGGACCACTCTTGCGCGCCAACCTGTTACAACTGGCTGAAGCGGAGCATATCATCCTGTTCACCATGCACCACATTATTGCTGATGCTTGGTCAATGGGGGTAATCATCCAGGAATTAGCAGTTCTCTACGAAGCTTTCTGCAATGGAAAGCCCTCACCTTTGCCAGAATTGCCCATCCAGTACGTAGACTTTGCAGTCTGGCAGCGGCAATGGCTACAGGGGGAGATCTTAGAGACTCAGCTGACTTATTGGCAGCAGCAGCTGGCTGATCTCTCTGTACTGCAGTTGCCCGTAGACTATTCTCAACCTATAGTCCATACCTTTCGAGGTGCAACTCAATCATTCTCAGTATCCCGTGATTTGACTAATACATTGAAGAGACTCAGTCGTCAAGAAGGGGTTACCCTATTCATGACTTTACTGGCTACCTTTCAGACTCTACTGCATCGCCATACAAAGCAAGAGGATATTGCTATTGGAACAGATATTGCAAATCGTAACAAAGCAGAGATCGATAAATTAATCGGTTTCTTTGTCAACCTCCTCATTTTGCGCACCGACTTGTCCGGCAATCCAAGCTTTCAGGATCTGCTTAGGCGGGTACGCGAGGTAACTTTGGGGGCTTATGCGCACCAAGATCTGCCTTTTGAAAAGCTAGTTGGGGCACTGCGACCAGAACGACGCGGAGGCCAGACACCTCTGTGTCGAGTGTTACTCGTCATGAACAATTTACCAATGATGCCCACCCTAACTCTTTCGGGCTTAAACTTGAGTCCACTACCTATCGACAACACAACCTCAAAGTTCGACATAGCACTGTTCATCACTGAAACAGAACATGAACTTTTAGGGACATGGCAATACAACGCCGATCTTTTCAAAGCTACTACGATTGCACAGATGTCAGAACATTTTCAAAGACTGTTAGTTAGTGTCACAGCACAGCCTGAGGCACGGATTAACGCTCTAGAAATGCTTACTGAAGCGGAAAAGAAAAAACAGGTGATGGAAGAGGCAAAACAGGAAGAGAATAAGTTCAAACAGTTTAAGAAGATTAAACCAAAAGCAGTACGTTTACCCCAAGGCGAATTGATCGAGGTAAATAATCTACAGCATGGGCAGACTCTTCCACGACTCATGCAACCTAAGGTCAAGGGTTTCGATTTGATTGACTGGGCTTTAAGCCATCGGGAATTTATAGATACTGAGTTACTCAAGCATGGTGCTATTCTCTTCCGAGGCTTCAATCTCAATTCTGTGTCTGCATTTGAAAAGCTCGCTCAAGCCATTTGTCCAGAGTTGTTCTGTGAGTATGGCGACCTACCACGTGTTGAAGTCAGTGGCAAAGTCTACAGATCTACACCATACCCACCAGACAAAGCCATCTTGTTTCATAACGAAAGTTCTCACTTACACTATTGGCCGTTAAAAATCTGGTTTTTCTGTGTGCAACCAGCCAACCAGGGTGGTGAAACACCAATTGTAGACTGCCGTCAAGTTTACCAAATCCTTGATCCAAAACTTAAAGAACAATTTGAGAAAAAGCAACTTATGTATGTCCGTAATTATACAACAGGTCTAGACGTAAGTTGGCAAAAGTTTTTTGGCACCACAAACAAAGCTGTAGTTGAGGACTATTGCCGTCAAGCTGGGATCGATTTCGAGTGGAAGGAAAACAATGGATTAAAAACTCGCAAGATTCGACCAGCAATAGCTAAGCATCCAATGACAGGAGAGCAAGTGTTTTTTAACCAGCTACAGTTACATCATGTGTCATGCTTAGACTCAGTTGTTCAGAACACTTTATTGTCAACTTTTGGAGAGGAGAATTTGCCTCGTAATGTTTACTACGGGGATGGTTCACCTATTGAGAACTCGGTGATAGAAGAGATTCGTGAAGTTTATCAAGTAGCTACAATCAGTTTTCCTTGGCAGCAAGGTGATGTCCTCATGTTAGATAATATGCTAACCGCACACGGGCGCAACCCCTATGTTGGTTCCCGCAATATTTTGGTGGCAATGGGTGAAATGATTTGTGAGGAGACATATGCTGGATGAGACTATTGAGGGTTTTCGGCTCTCCCCACAACAACAGCGTCTTTGGTTACAACAACAAGATAGTTCTGTTTATCGTGCTCAGTGTTCCATTCTGATTGAAGGTCAGATCAGAGCAGAATTTTTAAAAGAGGCTTTACAGAAAGTTGTTAATCGAAACGAAATTCTTCGGACAACTTTTCATAGACGACCTGGGCTGAAAATTCCTATTCAAGCGATCGCTGACACTAGCAAACAGTCATGGCGAACCATTGATTTAAGTCATTTGGACTTCAGGGAACACAAAGCTAGGATTGATGAACTGTTTCAGGAAGAAAAGCACCTTTTTTTCAACTTTCAGGAAAGTCCCCTCCTGCGTTCAGTTCTCATTACTCTATCAGATAAGCAACATGTTTTGCTAATTAGCCTACCATCTCTATGTGCCGATAGCTGGACACTTAAAAATCTCATTAAAGAAATTTATCATGCTTATTCTGCCTGCTTAAAAGGGGAAGAATTACTAGATGAACCAGTACAATATATTCAATTTTCGGAATGGCAGAATGAACTTTTAGAGAGCGAGGATTCAGAGACGGGAAAAGCATACTGGCGTAAGCAACCCTCTTGCTCAGTCCCGATACTGACTCTTCCCTTTGAAGAAAAACCTACTAAGTCAACAAGATTTAACCCTGACGTTTATGCTCAGGAAATTGGTCCTCATCTAGTTGCAGCGATTGGCGCGCTCGCCCAACGTAGCAGCACCACGATTGCCACATTCTTGCTTGCTTGCTGGCAAATACTGTTGTGGCGGCTTATAGGACAATCAGATATTGTCGTGGGTACTGTTTACAGTTGTAGAAAATATCAAGAACTGCATTTTGCTTTAGGGCTATTTGCCAAATGGCTACCTGTCCGCTGCTCTTTTCAGGGGGACTTTAAATTCAGGGAAATTTTGTGGCAGATTGACCAAATTTTGCATGACATCCACAAATGGCAAGAATATTTTGTATGGGAAGATACAGAGTTAGTTGGTGAGACTATAGATTTTCCAATTGGTTTCGAGTTTGAGGAGTGGCCTAACAAGTATTGCACTGATGAAGTTTCATTTTCACTTCATCGGCAGTACCTTTACTTTGAGCCATTTAAGGTGAAGCTTACCTGTGTGAGTCGAGAAAACTCCATCACTGCAGAGTTCCATTATGACACTGATTTGATCACTACAGAAAGTATTCAGTGCCTAACCGAACAATTTCAGACCCTGGTAAGAAGTGTTGCTGACAATCCAGAGACGGCGATCGGCAAATTAGAAATTCTTAGCGATCGCCAACGTCAACAACTGCTATGGGAACTTAACAAAACACAGACCAACTACCCACAGGGCAAGTGTATCCATCACCTGTTTGAGCAACAGGCAAAACAAATACCAAATAACATTGCCCTTGTGTTTGAAGACCAGCAACTAACTTATGCTGATCTTAATGCCCGAGCCAATCAACTCGCTCATCACCTACAGCGTCTAGGCACTAAACCCGAAACAGTGGTGGCTATATGCATAGAGCGAAGCGCCTCCGGATCTGCAACGCTGACGCTAGATCTGCTAGTAGCACTACTAGGGATTCTCAAAGCTGGTGGAGCATACGTACCGCTAGACCCCGGCTTACCAACAGAACGCCTAGCTTTCATGTTGCAGGATGCTCAGCCGTCAGTCCTCTTGACACAGCACCACTTGCTTGATAAGCTACCAAACAATCAGGTAAGAATAATATGCTTAGATACTGACTGGCAAGCCATTGCCCAAGAGTGTAACACTAACCCCACCAGCACAGTAGTAACTCAAAATTTAGCATACATAATCTATACATCTGGATCTACAGGCAAGCCCAAAGGCGTCGCGGTTGAACATCGGCAGATCCTCAACTACGTATACAGTATCCAAGAAACGCTAAATCTACCTGCCTTTGCCAGCTTTGCTACTGTTTCCACTTTCGCAGCAGATCTAGGTAACACTGTTATCTTTCCCTCCCTGTGCATTGGTGGATGTCTCCATATAATTTCCCAAGAAAGATCTTCTAACCCGGAAGCCCTAGCAGATTATTTTCATCACCACCCCATTGACTGCCTCAAAATCGTTCCTTCCCACATTGCCGCCCTACTGGTGTCCTCTGAGCCAAAGAAAATCTTGCCCCGTCAGCGGTTAGTCTTGGGTGGCGAGGCTCTCAGTCGGAGTCTGATTTCGCAGATCGTGGAGCAGACCTCAGACTGCCAGATTTTCAACCATTATGGACCAACAGAAGCCACCGTAGGCGCTCTGATTTATCCAATTAAGATTGGACAAATAGATCAGAGTTCACAAACGATCCCGATTGGTCGTCCAATTGCTAACACACAAATCTATTTGCTAGACCCAAATTTACAACCAGTTCCCTTCAATGTATCTGGTGAACTCTACATCGGTGGTGCAGGGCTAAGCCGAGGTTACCTGAATCGCCCCGAGTCAACAGCATTAAACTTCATTCCAAACCCTTTCAGCAATCTACCAGGAGAACGGTTGTACAAGACTGGAGACTTAGCTCGTTACCTATCCGATGGAAACATTGAGTTTCTGGGGCGGATTGATAATCAAGTCAAAATTCACGGCTTTCGTGTTGAGCTAGGGGAGATTGAAGCAGCACTAGCCAAACACCCTGCCATTCGGGCGACTGTAGTCTTGGCTCGAGAGGATGAACCAGATCATAAGTGCTTAGTTGCATACATAGTTTCTAACTGGGAACAAACTCCGACAATGAGTGATCTACGGCGCTTTCTGCGCGAGAGATTGCCCGATCACATGGTGCCGTCTGCTTTTGTGCTAATGAAAACTCTGCCCCTAACATTCAATGGGAAGGTGGATCGCCACTCCTTACCAGCACCTGACCACGCTAGACCCGAATCAAAAGCAACTTTTGTCGCACCTCGAACCCCAGAGGAGACAGTATTAGCCGACATTTGGACCCAGTTTCTCAGACTTAAGCAGGTTAGTATCCATGATAATTTCTTTGAATTAGGTGGAGACTCTATTCTCAGTATTCAGATCATCGGTAGAGCCAACCGTGCAGGTCTGCTGCTCACCCCTAGGCAGCTTTTTGAGCATCAGACTATTGCCAAACTGGCAGCCGTGGCTGGTAAAACCCGAGTCATCCAGCTAGAACAAGAGTTGGTAGTAGGACTGATACCTCTCACACCCATTCAGCACTGGTTCTTTGCACAGAATCTCCCTGACCCACACCATTGGAATCAGTCAGTTCTGCTGGAGGCGCGTCAAGCACTCAACCCAGCACTGTTGGTACAGACAGTACAGTACTTACTTGAACACCATGATACTTTGCGCCTGCGTTTTGTCAAAGAAGAAACTGGTTGGCAGCAGATTAACACTGACATCAACCAGGAAGTACCATTTACACAACTGGATTTGTCAGCACTATCAGAACTTAAGCAACAATCTACCATTGAAATAGCCATTGCCGAACTACAAGCCAGCCTAAACCTGGCAGAAGGACCCTTAATGAGGGTTGCTCTTTTTGATCTAGGTAATCAACAGCCAAGCCGCCTGCTAATTGCCATCCATCACCTAGCCGTTGATGGCGTTTCCTGGCGAATCTTGTTGGAAGATTTCCACACAGTTTACCAACAACTCAGTCGAGGTGAAACAATTCAGTTACTCCCTAAAACAACCTCATTCAAGCAATGGGCTGAACAACTGAGGGAATATGCTCAATCACCACAATTGCAGCAAGAAATGAATTATTGGCTGCTGGCTGATCCTCACAAACCTTATACACACTTACCAATAGACTATCCGGGAGGTGACAACACAGAGGCTGAAGCTAGGACTGTATCTGTAGAATTTAGTATGGAAGAAACCCAAGCTCTAGTACAGAAGATACCAAAAATCCATCAAACCCAAATTAACGATGTGTTGCTTACTGCACTAGTACAAACTTTTGCACAGTGGACAAGAGTGCCTTCACTCCTTGTTGATCTAGAAGGTCATGGGCGGGAAGAAATTTTCAATGATGTGAACTTATCCCGTACAGTTGGCTGGTTTAGCACTATCTTCCCAGTCCTGCTAAACCAGCGGGAGGCTTCCAGCCCAAAAGAGGCATTGAAAGCTATCAAAGACCAAATGCGTAGCATCCCGAATCGAGGGATCGGTTATGGCGTGCTGCGCTACCTCAGAAGTGACAAAGCAAACAAGACTCTACAACTGCAAACCCAGCCTCAGGCTGAAATTAAATTTAACTACCTGGGTCAATTTGATCAAATGATCACTGAATTGTCATTGTTTGGGTTAGCTCAAGGGTCTAACGAACCCAGCCCCCGCAGTCTACGTGGACACCGAAGCCATCTGCTCAGTATCACTGGGATTATTGCTGGAAATCAGCTGAAACTGAATTGGATCTACAGTAAGGCAATTCATCGCCGGGTCACTGTTGAAAGTCTAGCTCAGGGTTTTGTCGAGGCGTTACGGCTGTTGATTATCGATTGTTGTGATGGTATTTGAAGAGATTGGACTTGGACATACACAAAGGAGAAAAATGACATGCCAACTATGGGAAAATATTGTAAAGCCTATCCCCTAAAAAAGTTTCGTGAATTTAGCCAATGGACTGAACGTCTGGAAAACGTTAGGAAAGATAAAAAAGAGGTAGATGGTCAGGCGCTCGAGGTAGCTCGAGAACTGACGGATGATGAGTTTTTGTATTTGCAAGAAACCTATAAGGTCACGGATGGCATCTTTCTGGATCAAAATATCATTTTTGATCAGGTGACCTCTGAGTGGAAAAAGTTCTGTGAGCAGACTTTAGGATTTGAGATCCCCGCTGACAAGACTGTAACGGTGAAAACTTCAGATGCACAAGACAGTATTGAGTCGCAGTAAATGGACTCAAGACAAGCTGAAAATAATCATGGCAAGGAGAAATATTCATGAACGAACTAGTACAGCGGTTGTCACAAGGAGAACATCCTGTGGAGGTCAGCTTACGACCTCAAAAAACGGCTGCCGCTCTAAAAGAAAGTATTGACAGTGGGTATGTCCATATCAAGTTCACTCAAACAAAGGGAGGTACTGATCTGGGGGTTCGGCTTGATCCGAATGCCTCCAATTTAAATGAAGCTGACTTCATTCGCTCAGCAGGGAGAATTCATCTTGTGGGAAACCTGACTCTGAATTATGTCGATGTTCGTTGCGTTGCAGATATTGACCTTGAAACTCTCGTTGGTCTAGGACATCTAGAACCTATCGGGGGTTGAAGCTCTCAATTGACCAAGTTCTGTAAATTCAAAAATAACAACTGAGTAGGAAAGACAAACCATGAATTGGGATGATAAAGAAGATACTAGAACTTACAAAGTGGTTGTAAATCACGAAGAACAGTATTCTATCTGGTTAGCAGACAAAGAAAACCCACTCGGCTGGAAGGATGTAGGCAAAAGTGGTTTGAAGTCGGAGTGTCTGGAATATATTAAGGAAGTATGGACTGATATGAGACCACTCAGTTTACGCAAGAAAATGGAGGAAGCGGCTCGTCAAACCTAGCCATATTATCTAGCAGTACCTGCTGGAAAGAAAACAATATAGAGTTTTCCAGTTTTTGGGTGGACTTGCACATCTGCTTCAACGCCATAAACAGTGCGAATAAGCTCAGGAGAGAACACTTCTTGGGGAGTGCCAGATGCTACTATCTCTCCTGATTGCAAGACATAAAGGCGATCGCAGTAAGCAGCAGCAAGATTCAAATCATGCAATGCTGCAATGCTAGTGATTCCCCACTCCTTAACCAATTGCAGAATCTCCAGTTGGTAGCGAATATCCAAATGGTTTGTAGGTTCATCCAAAATGAGAAACTGTGCTTGCTGGGCTATAGCCCTTGCCATTATCACCCGCTGCTTTTCGCCTCCTGATAAGGAAAGAAAATGACGTTCAGCCAAGTCTTCTAAGCCTACCCGTGATAGAGCTTCTTGTACAATCTGATAGTCTTGCTTGGTTTCGTTGTCAAACATCCCTTGATGGGGTGCGCGACCCATCAACACCATTTCAAAAACAGTAAAATCAAACTCCGTTGGACTCTCCTGTAAGACAACTCCGCTGCGTTTCGCCATCTGACGCACACTCAACTTCCAGACATCCTCGCCATTGAGGGTAATAAATCCAGCATTTGGTTCAAGGATGCGGTAAATGCAGCGGAGTAAGCTAGATTTGCCACTGCCATTGGGACCTATCAGCCCCACAAATTCACCTGCAACTGCTTCTAAAGTCACTTTGCGGAGAATTTGTGTACCATTGATACTCCAACAAACTTGCTCAACTTGCAGTTTCATTACTTACCCCCATTCACGCCACCTCCATTACGCTGCATCAACCAGATAAAAAAAGGGGCACCAAACATAGCAGTAATAATACCGACTGGTAATTCTTCTGGAGCCACAAGGATACGGGAGAGGACATCCGCCCAGATCAGGAAAATTCCACCCAGCAACAAACTTGTAGGCAACACTCGACGATGGTCTGAACCAACAAGGAAACGGACACTGTGTGGTATCATCAGTCCTACAAAGCCGATCGCACCAGCAACAGCAACAATCACACCAGTTAATAGTGATGTAACTAGGAATAACTGTTTGCGAAAGCCGTCAGTATTTGTTCCCAAAACCGTTGCAGTTTCTTCACCCATAAGTAAAGCGTTAAGCGATCGCGCCTGAAGTCCCAGATAGCCTAGCCCAAACACCAAAGCAACTAGTGGTAAGGTTAGGTCAGTCCACTTTGCTCCTGAGAGTCCCCCCAGTAACCAAAATAAAACACGTCGTACCCCATCTCCTGTCCCAGCTTTAAGTGTTAAGAAGCTGGTCATTGCAGAAAACAAATAAGACATTGCCACTCCAGCCAAGATTAACCGAGTTGCAGAGATACGACCTTGACGTTGTGCCAGAAAGAACACAATCACAGATGATACTAATGCCCCAATCAATGCCCCAAAAGAAATGGCATAAATTTCTAGTGATGAGAATATACCGAATAAAATAACACAAACAGCACCAACGGATGCACCAGAAGACACACCCAGAATATAGGGATCAGCAAGAGGATTGCGTACCAAAGCCTGCATGGTTACACCAACCACAGAAAGACCTGCACCAACTAAGACAGCCAGTAGCACTCGTGGAAACCGGATAAACCAGACAATCTGAACTTGTGCAGGCGACCAGTTTCCGGTAAACCCTGGTAAAACCTGAGACAGGGCAATTTGCCAAACTTGCAGAGGCGGAATAGGCACAGGACCAATCATGACCGCCAGCGTGATCGAGATTAACAGTGTGACAAGCAGGCAGACAATCAGTAACTGGTAGCGAACTTGCTTTGCAGATTTAGAAATAGGCTTACTAGAAGCAAGGTGATGCTGGCTCATTGCTTAAACCTATCTGGGTACAACGCTTGTGCCAGTTGTCTAACTCCCGCCACATTTCTGATCCCTGGCATAGTGTAGCTAGAGTCTAGAATAATGAACCGCTCTTTTTGCACAGCAGTAAGCTTTGAGTAAGCAGGGTTGGTTTCAAGAAGCTTGCGCTTCTGTTGCGCTGAGGACCAATCAGCTTCAATCAGGACAATCACATCTGGATTACGAACGACGACATCTTCCCAATTGACCGTGCCGAATGAGCGTCTGCCTTTCAGATCCTGGAAGATGTTATGACCACCTGCTAGCTTGATCATCTCATTAGGAATACCACAGCAAGTTGCTGTTACAGGAGGATTTCCACCACTGTTATACCAGAAGATCCGCTTAGGGGCGTCCACTTTCCCCAATTTTAAGTGCGTCTGTTTGAGCTGTTCCTTCAAAGAAGCAACTAACTTCTGCGCCCGGTCTTCTACTCCAAAAATGCGCCCAAGATCGCGAATTTCGCTGTAGACATCTTCCACCGTAGCGACCTGGGGTCTGAATTGTTCCTGTTCGCAGTGCGTGAGCGATAGATAGGAGTGGATACCTACGTTTAGTAATTCTTGACGGGAGCCAGCGATCTTTTTATCAAAAGCACCAAGGTATGTTCCATAAATAAAGTCTGGTTCAACACTCAGTAGAACTTCTTGCGAGGGGTAACTCTTGGCAAGTACGGGAATCTGCGCGTAAGTCGTCCGATACTCAGGTAAAATTTCGTTTTCTTGGAACGCAGTGCCCACCATGCGCTTGTCCAAGCCTAAAGCCAGCATGACCTCAGTGGCAGCTTGTGATAGAGTTACCGCACGTTCAGGAGGTTTTTGATAGGTCTGAGTCACTCCACAATTGTTGATAGTTACGGGGGTATAGGTAGGGGCAGCAGTGGATTTGGATTGTAAATCAGTGCGCGATGCTGTAGATTGGCTTCTACAAGCCGCAAGTGCAATCAGTAGTAGTCCGGTGATTAGTATATGGGTCAAATAGCTCAAAATAGGCAAGACACCTTCGTTATCCTTAGCAAACACTCTGCCCATAGATGGGCTTGCCTCCCTTTAATATAAAGCTTCAGTTTCAAAGTTTGGTATCTCACATCTTGCACTACCGGCAGAAACCGGGTTTATTGCGAATCTGTAAAGCTGAAACCCTAAATTTATCGTTTATAAACCCGGTTTCTCTCGCCTTGTTGAGAATGGTGCAAGATCGCAGGTATCCCTAATCATTCCGTGATTCAGTAGCGCCCTTTCCTGCTCTGGTTCCCAAAATGCAATCTGCAGGGTCAATCGTGGCTGGGCAACGTCTGGGGAAATAGGAGTTACCGTATGCCAGGACTGATCTGAGCGCACCAAGACCACTGAGTTGCCAAGCAGTGGTGGAATATCCTGGAAGGTTGACTCTACTTGGTTGTCTCTGAGAATTCTCAGACATCCTCCCCACTGAGGGAGCCATTCTTTATTGAAATAGAAAAGATGAGTCAGGGATTTATAGGGCTTATCCGTGTGAGGTTCACCCTGAAAGCCCGGCATATGCTTAGCAAAACCAATCGTCATGAAATGATCCTTTAGGTCTAAGCCAGTCAGCTTTTCTAAAGTACATCGATAAGCGGGAGTCCATAAGTCTTCAATTAGCCTATGCCAAACGCTGCTAAAGTCCTGTGTCTCAGGAGTGACTTCACCTCTGGAAGTGATAGCTCTCCAAAAATAATTCCCCTTTTCTTCACGAAACCGCTCTTGAGGATAGGTATTTATCAATGCCAATTTTTCCTCATCTGGTATCAGATTGTTGAACCAGAGCCATCGATAGGGAATCTCCTGAATTATTCCTGTCTGAAAAACTTCAAAATCTAGCATAATTAACCCTGCTAATAAAACACTAAAATCATTGGCAACAGATCTAGAAATTAGTAATTTCTAACCGACTTCCGTATTAGAAGTTCACGGACACCTTCCCTAATACCGTTAACGGCGCTCCAGGATTTATATAAGTTCCTACTTCATAGTACTTAATATCAAAGAGATTGTTGATGTTCAGAGAAATTCTGTAATTGCTGTGCTGATAGAAGATAGCAGCATCAGTCCTGAAGTAAGAAGGGAGTTTGAAGGTATTCGGCAGTTGTACTTCACGTTTTCCAGCGAAGACGACCCCTGCTCCAAACCCTAGACCCCTTAAGTTACCGCTCTGAATTTCATAGGTTGTCCATAGACTAGCGCTATTTTCTGGTACGCCAACCAATCTGTTACCAACAGGGATTCTATTGTCTTTTATAACAGAAGCATCTATGAGAGAGTAGGCAGCAATGAGCTTCCAACCTGGTAACAGTTGACCCGCAATGTCTAAGTCGATACCACGGCTTTCTTGCTCGCCCGTCTGGATGCTGAAATTGCGATCAGCCGGGTCTTGAGTTAGTACGTTTTGCCGAGTGATGTCATAGAAGGCTAAAGTTCCTAAGAGCCGATCATTCAAAAAACTCTGCTTGATCCCAACTTCAAATTGTTCGCCAGTTTCCGGTTTGAATTGTTCACCAGTTCGGCTTGTACTTGTGAACACAGGATTGAAAGAGTTTGACCAATTGAAATAGAGCGATGTGGTCTTGCTGGGTTGATAGACAATTGCGACTCGTGGTGAGAAGTGAGTCACTGATTGGTCGTTAATCGTTTTGCTAAGCAGGCGATCTTTATAGAAGCTGTCACTGGAGTCAAAGCGTCCACCAGCTAGAAGTTTGAGATTAGGCAAAATCTCAATTTGATCCTGCAAATAAGCTCCAAGATTGTCTACGCCTTGTCCCTGACTAACCTGAAGTGTAAAAACTCCAGGTTGTACACCATATCGGGGCTCGAAAATATTAATTGAAGCGAGAGGCGCTCTGAAAAAGGAGAAGTTAAGACTGAATCGAGATAGCTCCAGCCCAACCAAAATATTGTGACGTAAGGGTCCAGTTTTAAATTCGCCAAAGACTTCATTTTGTAGTGAATAATTTTCCTGATTATCATTAGGTGACAGTGCGGCTCGCCGATTAAGTGTCTGACCATCGGCTGCTAGCGACAGAAAGTCGAATAGCTGAAATCTTCCATGATCTAAAACCGCATTAAATCCTTGCCTAAATTTCCATTTTTCACTGAATTGGTGATCAAAATTATAGGTGATTGAAGTTGAGTGAGCGTTACTATCACTCCGAGATGGTTCTCCTAAGAATCGATTGATGGGAAGCTGAAGAGATTGAGGTACTAACGGCAAGCCACGATCAAAAGTATAGTTGTAGTCTTGATGTTCGAGTTCGATGGTGAAGTTGGTACGCGGATTAATTTTCCAGGTTAGTGCTGGTGCAAGAAAGAAACTCTCATCTTTATTGAAATCACGGAAACTACTTGCATTTTCATAGGCTAAATTGAGGCGGTAAAGGAGCGAGCGATCAGCTACCAGAGGTCCACTAATATCAATCGTAGGACGGTAAAAGTCGTAGTTCCCAAAGGTCATGTTTGCATTGTAGTAAGGCGTGTCGAGTGGCTTTTTCGTCACTGTGTTAACAAGTCCACCCGCAATGGCTGTACTTCCATACAGAACTGACCCTGGACCTTTGAGAAACTCAATTCGTTCAACATTTGCGATATCGCGAGGACTATAGAAACCATAATCCCGAAATCCGTTACGGAAGTTTTCATAACCTGAGCTAAAACCACGAATCCGAAACCCTGCTGAGGATATGCCGCCTTGTCCTCCTGTTATTCTCTGAACACCACTAACATTCTCTGAAGTCTGATCTATACGTACCACTTGTCGATCCTCGATGATTTGACGCGGAATCGCCTGAATTGACTGTGGAACCTCGAGGATCGGCACAGGTATTTTTGTCGCGGTAGTAGCATCAGGTACGCTGTAACTATCTTCTTGCTTGCCTGTTACCAGTAGTTCAATAGGTTCATTCCCTTGAGTCGATGGTTTAGCTGATGGTGTTCCACCACTGGGCTTTTGCGTTTGTGGTGTTTGTGGTTGCTGCTGTTGCTGTGTGGAAGCTACAGCGGTTATGACGCCGAAAACTAAACCTTCATTACTGTCAAATAACTCAACTTTTGGTATACCCGCTTTACCCGTCACTGTTAAACGGATACTATTTGTATCTTGATTAGTCACTGTTAACGTAGTAATATCACTAGCTGGGTTGTCAGCGCGGAAGAGATTACTACCAGTTAAGCGCAGTTGAGCATTGGGAATGTCTGCAATAAAGTTATTCCCCTCTCTTGTTATTTTGGTTTGCAGTTTGTCAGATGTCCGAGTTTCTAAGATGACTTCAAAACCACTCTTTGTTTGGTTCAAGCGCACCCCTGTCACTTGCTGGACTTCATTGTTCTGTTGTTCCTGTGCTAACAAGTCTTTGACACTCGTGTGGGGACGTGGTATATCACTCAATTGAGGAATATTTGTAATGAGGACTTCTGCCTTTGTTGCCTCTCCCTTGACCTTATCCGGTGTAATCATGCCGCTACCCAACATTTGTTTTAGAAGGGCTGGTTCGTCCCCAAAATCGACGGGAGACTGGTTTGTTCCGAACCCATCAGGGCTAATACGGGCGATCGCACTCACTTCAGTCAACTTCTCTTCTCTCTGTGCTTTTACAGGCTGAGTGCCTAGCAGCCAAACAAATCCTATAATCCCCAGATAAACAAACTGTTTTAATTTCAAAGTTTTCCTCCACACCACAATTTTGATGAAATAAAAACGCTCTCAATAGCGTGCAACAGTAACACAAAAGTATTATTTATATTTTGATTCTGTGTATGATCACGTAATTACAGAACTAACCATTAAGTGACAAACAATCAAAGCTAAAGATGCTACATAAGATCAATTCACTTTTTTCAGAATCTCCTAGAAGTAATTATTTCAGTACGGAACAAATCCGTGTTCTATTAGTGCATTGTAGGAAAGCAATGCATCTAGCTAAGGTTTATCGCACCAAGAATATTTGGTTGAACTATTGACAGAGTATAAAGATAATCATTCTCACAATATCAAGATGGTAAAAAAAGTCAAGACCCCTAACTTTATAGCTATCAAAATTAGATAAACTAAAACATAATTATGTAAAAATTTGTAAAGACTTTATCCAGTGCTCTGTAAAGTTGAAGATGTTCTAGTGATCGCCTCTCTGAAAATAACAGGAACAGCAAGCCCCTGTGAAATAGTAGTAGTCCACCACAGAGATTATGACAGGTACATCATTTTTCACGTCCCCTTCTTTGTGTGTTCCTGCATCAGTTCCACCTGTCAAAATTTGCGTGGCGTAGTAGTAGCTCATGTTGGGCTTCTATCGCCTTTAGTACCGCTTCACTTTCAGTAGACCGAAAACTTTGGCGATCGTCAAGAAATAGTAATGTGTGATACAGTTTTCTCTTGAATCCACAAGGTTGATCGTTTTTGACGAATCATAAAGGAAACTTATGAATCAGCCAAGAGAATCAACCATTACTAGTCCTATGTGAAACACACTTCATTAACTACTCCATAGTTGCGGTCTACAGTTTGACGTAAAAATTCCAGCATTTGTTTAAGAGTAAATAGATAAGAAAAAGCTTTTTTACTAGTTCTCCTTAAAGTACTAAGATAATGCCATAATAAATAAATCCAAATATTAATAATTAAAAATGCCAAAGCTACAAATAGAAACCTAATGATTGGATTTTTAATAGTTGTTTTGATGCGGCATTGATTTTTCATTCGATAGCTACTTTCAATCCCGAAACGCAGCCTATAGTCATCATGAATTGAATGTAATGATAACTTAACTTTATGCACAGCATAAATAAAAAACTCGCGTCCATGCGCCCGTCTTTTACCTTTCTTATATGTACAAACTATCCAAACTTGAAATGTAGCTGAACCATACTTATCACTATTTAAAGTGTAAGTTGTTTTGTAACTACGCCGACCTCTAATTAATTGTCTAGTTCCTCCATATTTACCTCTGATAATGACTGGCATTTCAAAGGGAATATCTAAAGCTTGCAACCATCGAATTACTGGTACACAGAAGAACTCTCTGTCTAAAAGTAAGCGCTCAATGTTCAATTTTAAAGGCTCAATTAGTGCCAAAAGATAAGTGATAATTGCAACTAAAGTATCTTGTTTCTGCACAGCTTTAATGGCTAGAGTTACTCGTTGATTTTTTTTAATTACATACAAAGTTGCGTAAGCGTAAAATGAAGAGGTACCACTTTTTGCCTGACTTCTATAAATATATGGTTCCTCTGATGGTGATGGTGTACCATAATACGGTATTAAGTTAAAATCAATAGCAACTTTATGTTTCCCCTTTTCAATTCTATCTGGTACTCGGCTTTGAAGCGCTGCATTTAAATCTAATTCCAAAGAATTTATGTCTAAATATTTTCCTAAATGGTAATAAATATTCTTACTTGTGGGCACATTTTTTAAAACTTTACTAGTATTCTCTATACTATCTCTCTGGGTAGCTGCTCTAATTAAAATTTCAAAAATATTTTCTTGCTCACACTCACCTTGTGTTTTTATAGGAATATATTCCGTTAAACAGTTAACTACTTCCTTTAATGTTTCACTGTCAGTTAAAACTGGGGAATTTGTCCTACTCATTAAACTCCATTCTCCTGCATCAATCTTCTCTTTAATGACTAGATTTTACAAAAAATCATCCTTTTTCTGTACGTTCATTCCTGCTTGGAAGAGTGAGAAGAATGAATGCCTGATTGTGCAAAGAAAAAACTTTCCATTCGGTGTATTATACGAAAGTAGCGGGTATCCATGTAATACATGGGACAAGTGGTTTTTCATTAACCGTGTAATACAAGGTTTTGTATTGTCCTGCTGTTTGCAAGGGACAAAAATTTATGCACTTTCTCCTCGATCTCTTATCAGTTCGCTTCGCGATCTCGCCCCAAGTGGAACATACACGAAATTGAACTCCCATTTCAACATTAGCCCTTTCTGTGTATTACACCGGAAAGGGAATTGATTGGTGCTTGACTGTCATGTATTACACGGAGAGAACTGGATTCAGACAACGTCCTCGAAGTGGATTCAACTTACAGTTATTAGGTTTGCTTATCATATCTTTTTTCAGATTTTCTGAAAAAATGTATTCAAAAGTACAGTTAATTAGACACCATTCTGATTTTCAATCGGTTTTTCAAGCCAATCGCCAAAGTTTTCGGTCTACTGAACTTAGTTTCATCCAAATCATAATCAGCCATTAGTCGCTCGTTATAGCCGTCTATATCGCTTGCAAAGTGTTTCATTAACTCCTTAAGGGTTGAAGGTTTAGACCCTGTCAACTCGGCTAAAAGTGTCTGAGTAATTCCCCACTTATAGGCAACCTCGGTTGCAGATGCATTGTGTATCTTGATTGCTCGGATAGCCCGCTTTAGCAGTTCCACCGCTCTACCTGGATGAGTTTTATAAGTGGCTGAATCTCGTAATTCTTCCGTGGCAACAGTGCTAAGGTTATCATTCACTTGAGAAGCGCGACCCATCACCAGATTGGAATAAACTTTACAAGCTTGTTTGAGAAAGTCAGGCAAGGTCATACCAGAGTGAGCTAAGGCAGCGTTTACTCTAGAGGCTGTTTGGTGGTCTAACTCTAGATATTCAAGTGTCATATTGCTGAGTGTGAGGGTTAACTGAGGTGATTCTATTGGTTGCTGCTTAATTGGTTTAGCTGGTTGGTCTTTTGCTGGTTGTGTGAGCAAAGATTCAAAATCCTGATTGGGAAAAGCATTTTTTAGCGCGTCCCTAAATTGTTTACTAGTGCGACGAAAAGAGTCTTTATTCGGTACTAGCTCTTTGAGCGATCGCCAAGCTTTGTTAATGACTTCTCTACTCTCCTTTTCAGTTTTCACTAACTGAAGCTTTTCAATAGCATCGTTCTAAATCAACAGTTATAAGGAACTAATTATGTCAGTTCAAATCAACAGCGCTATCGAATTGTCCGACGAAGAATTAGACCTAGTAGCAGGCGGAGCTATTATCGATATTGAAGCAGCTTCCTATAAACTAACTGATAATGCGTTAGTTTCTGGATTAAGCGTAGGACCAGGTGGCACAAAATCTTTCACCGAAGCTACTAACCTTAAAATTGCTTCTGCTGGTGCAAAATTCGTGCAGGTTAGCTAATTGCGCCCTAGTGTTGAATAAGTCACTTCTACTGACATGAATCAAATAATATTGAATTCGACAGTATTGATGAACTTCCAACGCCCGAAAATGCTCAAGTATGGTTTTGTAAGGATTGCTTCTCAACTTTCCATACTCAAGAAAAAGCAGTGGGCTAATACCACTGTCTTTAAAATTCATCTTAAGCGGTTAGAGACGAACAATCGAGTTGCACTATTATTCTATCGAAGCCTGTATTAATAAAATATGGACAATATTAATAATTTGTTTAAATGTAAACCAAGTTCAAGCGAATCTATTTTAATAACAAAAAGCAACGGAACAATGTACACCGTTGCTCTATAAAAAATTCTGATGATGATTGAAGCATCGTTATCTCGCACTATAAATATATGTTAATAAAACAAGCTAATACAACCATCTATAGTAGTAGAGATCAGTAAAAAAATGTTTCCGCTTTTGTGTTTAGGATTACAAAAAAATAAAAAGCAACAATGATGACATATTGTTGCTACAGCGAGATAATATCTTATCTTAGAGTATCGAATTCAATTAAATTCTATGAATACAAAATAATAAAACCATCCATCAATAGTAGTATGTATCAATAATAATATATTGCACTTTAGAATCTTGTAAAAATAAAAGCAGTGGTGTTAATCCACTGCTTGAGAATTATAATTAAGCTAATTGATAAATGTGACTTACTTTTTTGCTACTATTATACCAAGAATAAATTTCATTTTAGGGACTAAAATGAAAAATGAAGAAAAATGGTGTCAATAATTATTTTAGATAGAAGCCAAGCTAAATCTAATCTGTTGTGATAGTAAAAAGCAACAATATAATTAACATTGTTGCTTAAATAAAGCAGTCTGCCTCATTTCGCTGGAATAAGGCTATTTAAACGATACGAATGTAAAATATTTTTATCATCTATCAATAGAATTAATCTAATAATAATTGTTGTATATGAAAACTTACAAGACAAGAAAAGCAACGACGTAAAATCAACATCATTGCTTGATTAAACAATACCCCTTTTTTACTAGTGAGCTTATCTAGACTATATGAGAATAAAAGAGTAAAACCATCCGTCAATAGAAAAGTAAAAGAGCAGTGGAGTTAAGCCACTGCTCAAGAGATAAATCAGCTATCCATTCAATCCCGCAAGGGAATTTAGACAACATCATTTTATCACAATGAATAAATTTCATTTTAGTCACTAAAACGAAAATTTAGGTTTAATATATTCTAGGTAAATGTTATGTTTGAGATACAGAAAATTAGTCAATTATCTTCATCAATTAACCTTTATGAAGTATTTCAAAATGACAATGACATATTCTAGGTAAATGTTATGTCTGAGATACAGAAACAGCAAGGTTTAAAAGTAGTTTCAATTGGAAATGATGCCGATTATATCAAACAGCAAATAGAGAAAGGGATTGAAGAAGGCAGAAGGCAGGAGGCAGAAGGCACTTATGTTTCATTCAGATGGGGATTCTAACCCCACCTGAATGAGGCCACCAAATTGGAAATTTGGTCGGGGTCTTAAACCCTTGCACACGAGCGGTCGCGCAAAGGGTCCCTTGCATTCAGAAAGGGATAAATCCCTTCAGCATAGCTGCCCTCTGCCCTCTGCCTTTCTTCGATAAAGCATTTGGTAAATCGTTAGAGCATTATAAAAATGCTGGTGAACGTTTGGCTAAAGTTAGAGATGATTTTAGAGGAATTAAAAAAGTTAAAGGATCTGGTTTTGCAACATGGGTTGAAAATAATTGTAATTGTGAAAAAACAAAAGCATATAGATATATTGCAGTCTGGGAAAATTGGAATGAGATCGTTGCATTAATGCAACAATCTGGAGAAGTTTTTACTTTAGTAGACGCATTAAAAGCAATAAAGGATATCAAACAAATCACAATTAGGGAGATCCAAAAAATAAAATGTTCCACCTTATTACCACGAATAACCTACTGCGCTCTGGAATTTTGCCACTAGAAAAAGGGCAGCCTTGTTACACCACTAATTAGTTAGAATACCAACTGATCAACTACAAAAGGCTGCCCTTTTTCTCGGCATCGGCTCCCTCACAGATCAACAACGTTCGGCTTTGCCGTGCCGAAGGCTCAGGTGGAACATTTTATTACT
>Ga0070738_10001687_pt1 | contig 41260 bp, 42 predicted proteins | sample Coa_R2_2_FD_66446 | JGI IMG/M metagenome (GOLD analysis project Ga0070738, IMG submission 66446) | Surface soil microbial communities from Centralia Pennsylvania, which are recovering from an underground coalmine fire - Coalmine... | ecosystem: Environmental > Terrestrial > Soil > Unclassified ...
CATCGTCGCGAGGGGAAATCGGCAGGCTTCTGTGAGGGCGCGGGCGCGGACCGAGGCCGCAGGCACCAGCCAAACCGCCCAGAGAGTCAATGGATAAGGCTCCTGGTATTAATATCCGGATCATCTACGAAAAGCTGCCGGTCGCGGGGACCGGGCTGAAGGCACTCGGGCTCTCGGAGCAAATCGAGCGCACGCTTCTTTACGTGCAGTCGCTCGGCAAAGGATTGTTCACGGTCGCGGCGCCGACCGAGCACGGCAAGTCGACGACGCTGACGATCTGGCTGGGTGATCTGATGAGCAGCCGTCAGAATCGCCTGACGGTAGTCTCGGTTGACGATCCGCCGGAAGGGCTCGACCCGCGCTTCCTGTACTTCCCGATCAATGACGGAAACGGGGAGGGCGAGGACAGCCACACGGCCGCGATCAAGGCATCGTTGCGTGTCGCGCCGCACGTCGTTCGGATATCCGAATGCCGCGAAGGTCCCTCCGCCCGCATGGCGTTCGACGTCGGGAATACAGGCAAGCTCGCCTGCACGACGATCCATTGCTCGGGCGTGCTCAACATCCCGAGCCGCTACGAAGAACTCGGCGTCTCGCGCGTCCTTGCCTACAACGCGGAGCGTCATTGCGCCTGGTACTCACAGCGGCTCGTGCCGCAGCTTTGCCAGAAATGCCGCAAGCCGATCACCGCCGCCGCGGCTGACGATCCTCGATTCGACGTGCTGCATGGGCGCTTCCGAGCAGCGATCGGCCCGGAAGCTGACGGGCTCCATGTGCGCGGCGCCGGATGTGTCGCCTGCAGCGGGGGCCGGACGCGATCTGCTCCCGGTATCAAAGGGCGCCGCCTGCTCGCCGAAATTCTTCTCCCGACCCGCCACGTCTGCGCGCTTCTCGAAGCGGGCAACTATGACGGCGCGCGACGGCATTGGCTTGCGGACCAGAAGGGCAGGTCGATGACGCTCGACGGGTACGACCTTCTCCTTTCCGGCACCATCGGCGCGGAGGAGTGGGTCAGTTTTGTCTCCAGCGCGGAAGACCTCGCGCTCGATCTCGAATACGCGGCCATTCGAACAGCGCCGGTCCCGAGGGCCGTCGCATGAGCGAGGTGGCGGCGGAATTTCGGGCTCAGTCGCGGGACGAAGATCTGGCGGTTCTTGGCGAGACGACGCCGGTCTGGCGCCTTCGCCTCGCCCGGCTCCTCTTCCGCGGTGATGAGCGGATCGAGTTCTACCAAACGCTCGCCGCCTATCTCGAGCGCTCGATCCGGTTGACCGAAGCGCTTCCCGAAATCCGCGAGCTGGAAATCGAGGGTCGTCCAGCCTGGCTCCATTGGACGAGCCCGCTCGCGACGGCGATTCCTCATTGGCTTTACCGCATCCTCGATCATGGCGACGGATTCGAGAAGGTGATGTCGGGCTGGTTGCCGGCGGAGGAGGCGATGATCTTCGCCTCAATCGCGCAGGCCGGTCTCACGGCCGAAAACCTTCGTGACCTCGCCGCTATCTCGGAGAAGCAGACCAAATGGAAGAAGGCGCTGTGGCGCGCTTTCAGACCGTTGGTCGGAGTCTCTGTGCTGTTCATCGCGGCGTTCTGGCAGCTCTCGACAAGTCTGTTCCCACACCTCTTCGAGGTGCTGCCTTCCGGGACGGAACTTGACGGTTCGGCGCTGGCTCTCAAGAACGCCTCGGACTTTTTTGCGGCCTATGGCGCGCTCGTGATGGGCGTGACCATCCTGGCGCCCTTCGGACTCGCGCGGCTCCTCCCGCGCTGGACGGGCGGCGCCCGGACCTATTGCGAAGGCCTCCCGCTCTTTTCGCTCTACCGGCGCTGGACCGGTCTCGGGTTCCTGCTCTCGCTGAGCGCGCTTCTTAAGGCCGGCGCTTCGCTGATCGACGCTCTCGAGCTGCTGCGCGATCGAGCCCAGCCGTATGTGGCGGAACGGCTCTCCGCCGTCCTGGCCTTCGACTATTTGCCCCTCGGCGATGCGATGGCCACGACCAATTTCGGATGGCCCGATCGCCGGACCATCAAGCTCATTCGTCATTCGATCGTCTCCGATCGGCCGGGCAACGCGCTGGCGCAGCTCGCTGCCGCCGCGACCGAACGCCTGGGTCAGGACCTCGAGGCACTATCCGGATGGATCAGCCTGGGCGCGCTGATCGCCGTATTCGGCGTGCTCGCCTGGTTCCTCCAGGCGACCAATCAACTCTCCGATCTCATGCAGACCGGATCAATTCCCAACCAGTAGAGGCGTTTGAATCATGCGTGACCTTGTGGGCGTCGGCCTGGCGATATTTCTTGGCGTTATCGGCGTCTTCTATGCCTACGGGCAATTCGGCGGCTCGAACACCACGAGCATGGTCCAGGAGACGTTCCTGGAAGTACAGCAGGCCCGCGGCGAGCTTGCGAGCTACGCAGCGGCGAATGGCGGGAGCTACGGCACTTCCGTCTACACGGCCGCGCAACTCGCTGCCATTCAAGCGCTCCCTTCGCAGGCCATCAATGGCGCCAATCTGATCAATCAGTGGAAGGGCAGCATCGTCGTGACCGGAAACACGAACACTCTGTTCGTGGACTACACGAACGTCGATCCCTCCGGTTGCACCAAGCTTCTGGTGAAGGCCCCGCAGAATACCGGAATCACGGGGATAGCCGTGGCGTCGAGCCTGGCCGCCGTCGCATCGGCGACGGTCAACGCGCTGCCGGTCAACCTCGCGACCGCGGCGGGCCTTTGCACCAGCACATCGGCTGTCCGATTCGTCGTCTCGTAACGAAGCGAGCAAGCCTTGTACGTCGTCATTCCCATGCTGATCGCCCTGGCCCTGATGCTCTCGGCATCGGCACCGTCCGATCCCGGTGGCCGCATCGCGGCGGCCAACCGAGCGGATGGGCTTGCGGCTATTGCGCTGGAATTTCATCAGGCGGCAGTGGCGTATATTCGGGCAAATCCGGCTACGGCCGGCGCATTACCGGCGCTGACGCTTCCGACGGGATGGACTGCGAGCGGCCTAGCAGCCTGTGCCTCCTCGAAGGTGGTCGCGACATACGTCACGGTGCCGCCCGAGATATCGGCGCCCGCCGTGGCGTCCTCGATGTCCCGGCAATGGGGCGGCTGGCCGCTCGTGGGGCAGGCGAGCGGCAACACGCTCGTATCGCCCTACGGCGCGTCGGTGACACTGCCATGCCCGGTCCCCAACGGAGCGCCGGTCATCGTCAGCCAGGCGGGCAGCTGAAATGCGCGACCTCGTAGGCGCCGGCCTGGCGCTGTTCCTTGCCACGCTGTCGATCCTCCTCGCGGCCCCACAGATCCAGCGGAATTCGCAACAGATGCTCGATGCGCCGGCCGCGTATCAGGTGCAGGCTCTGACCCAAGCCGCCTCGAGTTATCTGTCGACGCCCGCGAACTTTACCGCCGTCGCCGCAGCCGCGGCGTCCGCCAACATCTTTATCGTCCCCTCGACCCTGCAGGGCGCCGGCGCCCTCGATAGCAGCTTCGTCAACAGCAATCGCTACGGCCAAATGCTGGGCGTGATCGTCCACGAGGTGAGCGCGACGCAGCTGCAGGCGCTCGTGATCACCTGCGGCGGCACGGCGATGTCGGACGCGGCGGTCCGTCATTTGATCCAGCTCGCCGGCGGCGCAACCAAAGGCGGCGGCATTCCAGCAGTCGGCATCTATTCGACGAACACCACGGCTGCGCTCGGGGCCACGGGCGGCCTTTCCGTCGCGCTCGCATCCTTTGCCGGGACGAGCTGCACGCCGGCGGCCGGCCACATCGGGGCGGCGCTATTTCTCGACGGAAGCCAGGTCATCCCGGACTATTTGTTCCGCGATCCGGTCCCGGGTGCCGGCACGGGTCCGAACACAATGAACACCGCGCTTCTGATGGGTGGGCACGATGTCAACAACGCGGCCAACGTCAACGCGACCGTCAAGGTGACATCGCCGACGTTTGCGGACTCGACGAACCCGACGCAATGGTTCGTGACCCCCGCGGGCACGTCTCAGATCAACGCAGTCTATGCGAATGCCTACTACCAGACGTCCGATCGCTCCCTCAAAACGAACATCCGCCCGATTGAGGACGCGCTTGGCCTGGTCGAGCGGCTGACCGGGCATCGCTTTGATTGGGCCGCGACCGGCGCGCCCGATCTCGGCTTCGTCGCGCAAGAAATCCAGCCCGTGCTTCCCGAGGCGATCGGCGTCAGGCCGGACGGCAAGCTTTCCGTGAAGTACGACATCGTGGCCGCGCCCCTGGTCGAGGCTGTGAAAGCGCTCGCCGCGCGGGTCCGGCAACTCGAGGCTCAACAAAACGTACCGCCTCCTTCGCAACCTCCCGATCACGTTGCCGGAGCGCAGCCGTGAGCGAGTGCCGCCCCATACACGAGGTCGCGCTGGGGCATGCAAGCGACCTCGGCCCCGGGGAATTCCGCTACATGATGCTTCCGCATTGTTATCCGTTCCCGAACGGTTGGGTGGTTGGGCCCGTATCAATGGCCGATACACCATCACGCCTGGTCGCGCACCGTGCTTCGCGGAGCGCCCGCGTGAGGCGGCGAACCGCGATCTTCCAGCTCGTACTGTCCGCGGCGATCGGCTTGGCCGGGGAAGCTTGCGCGCAAACCACTGGTCCGCAACCGCCGCAAAATGCGACCGCGATGTACGACGGGCAGGGACCGGGCATGGCTTTCATCGCTGCCGGGCAATCCCTCTTCGTCGATCCGACCAGCGGCTCCTGGGGTAGTTCCTACGGTCCCTGCCGCAAGATCACCAATTCCGGGCCGGCAACGCGGATGATCTCCTATGGGTCGCAGCAGGCCTGGCTCTCCGTCCGCGCGCCGTTCGCCAATCTCGGGACGGGCAGCAGCACGCCCAACATGTTCACCGATGGGACGGCGAGCGAGGTCGTGTGCTGCCGGCCGATGCAGGTCCCTCTATGCATTGGGGCGGCGTCCGGCGAGACGAGCGTCAGCCTCGCGTATGACTCCTACGGCGACAATCAATCGGTGTCGGCCTCCTGCGTCGGCGCGAATGGCGGCCATTACACGGATATCAAGACCTATCAGTGCGGCCAGACCGGTTCCGGCGCCGCAGCTGACGGTGCATGGTCCTTCGTCAGCGATGTCGCGAGCTGCACGCCGAGCTGGCGGCAAGTCTTTGAAGGCTGCACGGCAAGCTGCGGCGGCGGGTCTTATCAATACTACAATTACGATACCAATTATTGCCCCGCCTCGACGCCGTATTACAGCTACGCCGGATCCTGCAATACGCAATCGTGCTGCACGCCGCATTGGACATGTGGCGCCTGCAACGGCAGCGGAGTGAAATCCTGTTCGGATGGCTGCGGAAACGTTCAGAATCAAGGCTGTACACTGGCTTTGGTTGGGGGCTCGAACTGCAATCCTCCGCCCGGCTGCCAGTGGGATCAGAACAGTTGCGGCGGTCCCCCGACGCCTTGCCCCACTGCTTGGCGCTCTTGGGGCGCCTTTCCTAATGGATGCCAAGAAATTACTTACGCTAACTTCAACCCGGATGGTCAGACGACCGCATATTGCTATGCTTACGAATAATAAACCATATATATTGCCCGTAACGTCTGCATTTTTATTGCTCGCGCTTTTCGTATCCCTTATGGTTGTATCGGGTATGAGAGACACACGTTCTCATCGTGAGCTGAGGATGTCGAGAATGACGATTTCGGTCCTGAATGTGGCGGGCATCCGCAGCGCGTACGGCATCCAAGTCGACGCGCTGGGCAATGTTGCGGTGAAGAACACCGCGGCTGGCGTCATCGCGAACGGTACGGCTGTCGGGGAGATCCAGTTCAGCGATATCGGGATTTACATCCTCAGTCCGGCGGACGCCAACATTGCGCGCCTTTATCAGGCGGCGCTTGGCCGGGAGCCCGATGCTCCGGGTCTTTCGGGCTGGATCGACGCCTTCAACACCGAGTCCGCCAGCGCTCAGGCCAGCGATAATTTTACGGCGCTCGCCGGCACGCCGGTCGAGGGTCTTCCCGACCTGGCTTACGGGTTCACCCAATCGCCCGAATTCCAGCAGAAGTATGGGCCGCTCACCGACACGCAGTTCATCACTCAGCTTTATCAGAACGTGCTCGGCCGCGCCCCCGACGCTAACGGCCTCAATGGATGGCTGAGCGCCATGCAGAATGGCGATGCCAATGGCGTTCATTATACGCGTGAAATGGTCCTTGTTGGGTTCGCCGAGAGCCCGGAGAACATAGCGAAGACCGCCGCGGCTGCGACCTCGAGCAATAGCGGCGGCTGGCTCGTCGATATGTCCACAGGTGGATATGCCGACGCCGGCATGGGCCTGAATATCAACACGGTTCTCAATCAGACCAACGGCACGCTCAACACGGCGCTGATTGATCTCTCGACGGTATCGGGCGCCGTACACGTGAACGGCTTTACCGTGCAGCCCTCCTTCACCGGCGGCTATGCCGCAAGCATGTATCAATCGGGGGAAACACTGTACCTGAGCGATGCCATCAAGTATGGCGCGACAGGTGCTTCAAATACAACAATCGTTGGGTCGCCACATGGTGGGAACGAAATCACTCTTTCACCTGGATATAATTCCTCGATTTCCGGAACGACGATCGAGCTTAGCGCCACCGGAAACTCGATAATCATAAATTACGGCGGGCAGGGGGCCGGAATCGGCACGACGCCTGCCAACAGCAACACGACTGTCACTGGCTATGTGCCCGGCTCCGATACCCTGAGCCTGCCGGCGATCGATTCGCTTGGAGTGACCGGTCCCGGCGCTCCGGGCAGCCATGTCCCTGTTCAGATCCTTGCTCCTACCACCTCCGCGCCCGTGAGCGGAGCCAGCCTCCAGTTCACGCAGCACGCCTATGTTCTCAATATGGGATCTGTAGGAGCTGGCGATGCCGCCTCTGTCGCCGCTGTCGCGAACACGCTCTACACAGTGGCCGATGTGAACGGAAATGCGAGCGCACCGACGAGTTCCGGTACCGCTGCAGCGGCGGGCGAAAATCTGACGATCATTGGCGAAACGTCGGGCGGAAACGCCGTCATCTATCAGTGGGCGCGGTTCGGCGCCAATCCCGACGGGTTTGTTTCGCCGATCCCTACAGCAGACACCAACCACAACCATCAAATCGACGCGGCTGAACTGACGCTGCTGATGACGCTCGTTGGCGTCGATGCCAACAGCCTGACTGCAGCCGATTTTCACTGAGGAACCTCACTATGCAAATCGGATCATACAAGGAATTGACCATCCTTCATCCTTTGGTACCGGCTGTCGCGGCGATGGCGGTTGGATTTTGGATGGGCTGCCATGCGACGACCAGGAGCACCGATCGGTCTGTCGTGACGGATCTAGGGCCCGTGATCCACGAATATCTGATGAGCCACCCGGAGGTCCTGCCTGCGATGTCCGCAGCGCTCCAACAGCAGCAGCGGGCCAGGTTCGACGCGCAGGCGAAACAGGCGCTTTCCGAGAATGCCCAAGCCATCTTCGGCGACGCCGCCGACGGCTCTGCGGGAGCCACTGCGGCGGGCAAGGTTGTTGTCGAATTCTTCGATGCTCAATGCCCTTTCTGCAAGCAACTCGCTCCTGACCTTGCGCGCCTCCTTAGTGACGATCACGAGGTTCGGATTATCTACAAGGAATTTCCCATCTTGGGGGGCGCTTCGCTGACTGCCGCGAAAGCGGGTCTCGCCGCAGCCAAGCAGGGGAAGTACGCCGCCTTTCACGATGCCTTGATGGCTGACAAAACCGCCGAGGGGCAGCTTGGCGAAGATCGCATTTTGCAGATCGCGCAGGCCGTCGGCCTCGACATTGGTCGGCTCAAAGCCGACATGGCTTCGCCCGAGACAGAGGCGAAGATCTCGCACAACCTGGAGCTGGGCAAGAAGCTCGGACTCAGCGGTACCCCGGATCTCATCGTCGCCGGCCATGTGATCTCCGGCTTTCTCCCCTACGACCAAATCCGCAAGAAGTTGGCCGTCGCCCCGGGAGCGGAGGCGGCGCGGTAATGCTGTTCGCGCTGACCGCCGCGTGCATTGCGACCGCGGCCGCCTCCTACCAGCTTCCGACTTCGGCCCTCTACGCCATCTTGGCGGCCGAGCGCGGGCAAATCGGACACGCAGTGCCCAACAAGAACGGCACATCGGATCTCGGGCCATTCCAGATCAATACGAGCTGGGCGAAGGCTTTCGCTCAGTTTTGGTCGCTTTCAGGGCGCGATGCGGCGATCCTCGAACTTCGGGACAACGGCTGCGCGAATGCGATTGCAGCGTCAGCGATCTTGGCTGGATACATGGCCGAGGCGCACGGCGATCTCCCGACCGCGCTCGGATACTACCACTCGCACCGAGCCGACCTTGCCACGGCCTATCGGACGAAGGTGCTCACGATAGCCTCCAGGCTTCAAGCCGGAGCTCGGCCATGACGACATGCGATTTGTTCTCTCCTTCCGGGGCACGCACTTCGGAGGCCGAAGAGGCTTTGCGCGAAATGGCGAAAATCGTCGCTGTCAACATCCACTTCGGGCGGGATTGCGCATTGCCTCCGGAAATCGAGGCAGCCGCGCCGCCACTTTTGATCGAGGTTCCCGCTAGCAGCCGGGCGCCGCGAGCGCGGCTGTGGATCTGGATTCCACCAGGCGCGGACTGCCGATGAACCTCGCTACATTTACGGCGCTTGCCGCGATCTGCGCACCGAGCGTTCCGGCCGACACGCTGGCGGCGATCGCGCGGACGGAATCGAACATGGACGAGCTCGCAATATCCGGCGAGCGCTCGCCTGCATCAATAGGCGCCGCCATCAAGCGGGGCCGGGAGCGGATCGCCGCTGCGGAGACACCGGCGCTCGGCATCATGCAAATCAGCGCAGCCAACTTCGCGAAGCTTCACCTGAGCGTTGCCGACGCATTCGATCCCTGCCGGAACGTCGCTGCAGGCGCCGCCATCCTCGAGGCGGCTTACACGCGCGCGCACGATCGAGTTGCGAGCGACAAGCTTGCGCTGCTCGATGCGATCTCAGCCTACAACACGGGCAATTTCGAGCACGGGTACATCAACGGGTATGTCGCCAAGGTCGTTCGCGCTGCCGAACCACCGCATGTCCCGAGCCTCGCTGCCGTCGCTACCGAATCCGCAGCCGTTAACGTGAAGACGATGCCGACCTGGATCTTCGGACCGGACGGAACGTCTGCTTCATTCGTCCTCATCACCAAGCGCTAACAGGAGAACTCACTATGCGCGATCTCAACGAAGTCACTCTGATGGGCCACCTTGGTGCAGACCCTAGGATCAGGACCGCCCGCGACGGAACCAAATTTGCTAACCTCACAATGGCGACCTCGAAACAGGGGAAGGCCGAAGCTGAGGGCATACGGAAGGAATACACCGAATGGCACCGCGTGGTGTTGACGGGGCACGCGGCCGAGACGGCTGAGAGGTTCATACGCAAAGGCAGCTACGTTCTTGTGAAGGGCGAGCTCCGAACCCGCAAATATCCAGGCTCCGACGGCATCGAGAAATCGATCACTGAAATATTCGTCACCAGCACAAACGGACACAAGTTGAGCCTGCTCGACGGGAAGCCGAAATCGGCGCCGCCAACGGAAGTCGCCCCAGAGGACGCCGCCGATATTCCGGGCGACGTCACGCAACATTGATCCGCCACTAAGTTAACAGGAGAACTCCATGGCGACTGAAAAGACGATTCAAATAGGCATCTGCGCCTGCTTGCTGCTTTGCGTGATGGTCCATCCGGCTTTTGCCCAGGCTACCGGCGTCACCTCATTGGAGACGGGCGCCCAGGCGATCCTCAACATGCTGACCGGAACCACGGCGAAGATTTTCGCGACGATCGCGGTCATCGGCGTGGGCCTGTCTTGCCTCACCGGTCGGCTTGACCTTCGCCATGCGTTCTTCGTCGTGATCGGCATCGGGATTATTTTCGGCGCAGCGCAAATCGCGTCGATGCTAACGGGAAGCTGAGCACCGGACCTCCTTAAGGAACCCGGCAAGGAAAAATCGTGCAAGACGACGATGTTCTTTTCCTCGCATGCACGCGGCCAGTGATGATTGGTGGCGTCACGATGCAGGTCTTTCTGTTGAACGGTTTCATCCTCGCGGTGATTCTGACGATCAACATCTTCTATGCTCCGATCTGCTTTGTAATCCACCTCATCTGCCGCTTCGTCTGCAAGCACGACCAGAACGCCTTTCGCATACTGAGCGCGTGGCTATCGACTCGGTTCCGGTGCCGGACCATTCCGTATTGGGGAGGATCGACGGTAAGCCCGCTGGCGGTGCATCCGAGGACCAGGGAGCGGGCTCTTGGCAACTAGCAGAGCCGTTTTGCGCGAGCGCGAAATCACGGCCGAAACGCACCTGCCGTACAGGCGCCACGTGACGCCGAACGTGCTCGGGCTGGCGGGGCGCAAGCTGATGACCTGTCTTCGGTTTCGGGGACTACCCTTCGAGACGGCAGATTTGGACGAACTGCATGGGCTTCGGGACCAAATCAACCTGGCTTGGCGGAATCTCGCCAGCGATAGCCTGGCCGTTTGGGTTCATACCTTCCGGACGATCGAGACCGAGTACCCCGAAGGGTCCTTTCAGACGCCGTTTGCGCGCTCGCTCGACGGTCGATACCGAGCGAAGCTGCTCGGCTCCAGGTTCTATCGCAACGATCACTATCTCTCGCTCGTCTGGTCGGCCGAGCGCGGCGTTGGGAAGGCTGCGGGCGATTTCCTAGAGAGGTTCAGGTCCGCGAAGGGGCAGGGCGGCGAAATCGACCCCGACGCCGTCGAGGCGATCGAGGACAAGACACGAGATCTCGCAGCCGCGCTCAATCGCTACGGTCCCGAGGTGCTGGGCCTCCGGAGCGCGGACGGCGTACTCTATTCGGAACCGTCGGAGTTTCTGCACCAGATCCTGACGGGCCGGCGTCGGCGTATCCCGTTGGTGGAAGGCGACCTTGCGTCCGCGATTGTGCAGGATCGCCCGATTTTCGGCCGCGAGAGCATCGAGCTTCGTGAGCCGGGCGGGTCAAGGCTGGGGGCGATGTTCGGGATCAAGGAATACCCGTCGCGGCCGCGGCCGGGGATGCTCGATGCCTTGCTGACTGCGCCCTTTGAATTCCTGCTCTCGCAGAGCATGGCCTTCATGTCGAAGGCCGACGCACGGACAGTCCTGTCGCGCAAGCAGAATCAGATGATATCGGCCAACGACGACGCCGTTAGCCAGATCGACGAGCTTTCCGCGGCGCTCGACCAGCTCCAATCGAATGAATGGACGATGGGCGAACACCAGCTCTCGCTCTTGGTTTGGGCGGACGACTCGAAATCGCTTTTGAACAACATGAGCGAGGGCCGGCGCGTCCTGGGCGACGTGCCCGCTGTCTTCGCGCGCGAGGAGCTGGGGTTGGAGCCGACCTTCTGGGCTCAGTTCCCGGGAAACTTCGCATATCGCGTGCGCTCAGGGGCGATTACCAGCCGTAATTTCGCGAGCTTCGCGGGCTTCCATACCTACCCGATCGGCCGGAGCGCGCGGAACCATTGGGGGCCGGCCGTCGCGATGCTCAAGACCCGAAGCGGGGCGCCCTACTTCTTCAATTTCCATGCCGCCGATCTCGGCAATACGTTCATTTGCGGCCCCTCCGGCTCGGGCAAGACGGTGCTTCAAAACTTCCTTCTGGCGCAGCTCGAAAAGCACCGGCCTACTCGAGTCTTCTTCGACAAGGACAACGGCGCCGAGTTGTTCGTCCGTGCGTCCGGCGGGACCTACCTGGCGCTCAAGAACGGACAGCCGACCGGTCTCGCCCCGTTGAAGGCGATCGATCCGACGCCGCCAAACATGCCGTTCCTCAGCGCGTTTGTCCGCGCGCTCGTCGGGCGAGGGGACCTGTTGAGCGCGCGAGACGAGGAGAGGATCGCAACGGGACTGTCCGCCATGATGCGCTTGAGGCCCGAGGATCGGAGCTTGTGGGCGCTACGGGAAACGCTCGGACAGCAGGATCCGGAGGGAATCGGGGCTCGGCTCGAGCGCTGGTGCCACGGAAAGCCGCTCGGATGGGTGTTCGATAATCAGGCCGACGAGCCCGCCATGGACTCCGAGTTCATGGGGTTCGACATGACGGATTTCCTGGACAATCCGGAAATTCGAAGCCCGCTCATGATGTACCTGTTTCATCGGGTCGAGCGGTTGATCGACGGCCGCCGGATCGTGATCGACATCGACGAGTTCTGGAAGGCGCTCGCCGATCCGGCATTTGAGGATCTGGCCCAGAACAAGCTCAAAACCATCCGCAAGCAGAACGGTTTTCTCGTCTTCGGAACACAGTCGCCGCGCGACGCGCTATCGAGCCCGATCGCACACACGATTATCGAGCAGTGCGCCACTCTCATCTTCACGCCGAATCCGAAAGGTGATGCAGCCGACTATTGCGACGGATTCAAGCTCACCAAGCGGGAATTCGACCTCATTCGACATGAGCTCACGCCCGAAAGCCGGCGCTTCATCGTCAAGCAAGGCCATGTCTCGGTCGTGGCCGAACTCGATTTGGCCGGCATGGGCGACGAGCTGGCGATCTTGTCGGGTACAACGGCCAATGTTGAGTTGGCCCGCGAGATCATTGGCAAGGTTGGCAGTGATCCCGCCACCTGGGTTCCCAGATTCCACCAACAAAGGAAAGCGTCATGAACACGGCAACCAAACGGATCATTTTCCTGAGCGCCTTGGCCGTTGGAACCGCATCGATGATGACGCTGGACGCAAAAGCGCAGCTCGCCGTCTACGACGGTGCGAACGTGGCGCAGGCGATCAAGGAAGTGCAATCGCTCGCGAGCCAGCTCCAGACGCTCCAGCAACAGCTGCAGACGGCGCAGGATACTTATCAGTCTTTGAACAAGCTTACCGATCTCGGGCAAGTCGTCCCGCAATTGCTCTCGCAGGACATGCTGGAAGCTTTGCCGCCGTCGTTCTCGCAGCTTGCCGGATTGGCAGATGGTGGCGGGTACGGGACGGTCAGCGGGCGGATTCAGGAAATCCTGAAGGCGAACACCATGTTCGATCCGGCAAGCTCGCCGATCGCCAAGCTGCCCTCCGGTGGGATCATGTCGACCTATCGGCAGCAGATCGCGACCTCAGCGGGCGTGGCGCAGGAGACCTACGAAAATGCGGCGCAGCGGAGCGCCGGAATCGACCAGCTCCGGCAGCAAATCGCAAGCGCGCAGAGTCCGAAGGAGATCTACGACCTTCAGGCTCGGCTGCTGGTCGAAATCGGGCAGGCTCTGGCGCAGCTTCAACAGCAGCAATCGGTTCTGATCCAAACCCTCGCGGCGCATCAGACGGCCGAGGAACAAAGCAACGAGCTTGCAACGAAGTTCTTCGTCGGCGGCTCGTCGACCAACTGAACGGTGGCCTCAAATGACCGTCGCCGTCTTCGGCAGCCTGTTCAACACGATCGACCAGGCTCTGACACAGAATATCTCGCAGACCGCGGCAAATGTCGGCGGCGCGCTGGCACCTGCGATTCAGGTATCCGCCGTCCTTTACATCGTTTTCAAAGGCTACACGCTGATGTCCGGCCGACATCACGAGATAATGGGATCTGTCGTTTGGAACGTGGTGCGCCTCGTGTTGATTGTCACACTCGGGACAAATGTCGGCGTCTACGACCAGTACGTCACACAATTCCTGTTCGTCGGCGTGCCGGTTCAACTGAGCAATGCGCTCACCGGTCAGACCGCCTCGAATGCCGCAGGCCTGATGGATACCATCCTCAATGCCGGGATCGCTCAGTCGCAGGCGATCTGGAGTCAGGCGTCGGTAATGAACGTTGCATCGTCGATCTGGGGCGCAATGCCCGCGATCGGCGGCGCGCTTTGCTCGGCGATCGGCGAGGTGATGATCCTCACCGCCAGAATCGCGTTGTCGCTCATTCTGTCCTTGGGTCCGCTCTTCATCGCGTTCGGCCTATTCGAGGCGACCCGAACCTGGTTCCGGGCCTGGCTCAACACCGCCCTGGACTACATTCTGCTGCAGATCCTGACGGTGGCGCTGGCCATCATGCTCGTGAACACCGCGCGATTTGTCGGAACCGGTGCCGCCTCGGCGAGCGGCGCGGTCGCCGCCGCCGCGACGGGTGCGGAGGCGGCGTTCAGTATCATCGCGATTTATTTCGTGGGATTCTTTCTCTTTCTTCGCCTCCCGATGATCTCGGCGGCGCTCAGCAGCGGGGCAGGGCTCTACGGCGTCGCGTTTGGCGGCGGGCAGGCGAAGGCGCTCGGCGGGGCTGTGAGCGGCGCCACCGCGCCGGCCCGCGCAATAGGACGAGCGATCGGAAATTTCGGCCAGAAATCGACGACGATCTCGAGAGCACAGACATGATGCGGGGTCGCGCGCTTCTACTCGTTGTGGTGCTCGGCGCCGGTCTTTCGGGCTGCGGTCGCGATCAAGCCCCCGTCCTCGATGGATCCGACCGGCGTCCCTTGAATCCCGATCTGTGGGATTGGCGCGCGGACCGCAACATCAGTGAACCGCCGTCGGCAACAGCGCTGCGGGCTGCCGCGGCGGCCAGGCCGCCGGCGCGGCAATAGGGCAATCATGGTCACGGAAGACGGCCTGAAAGACTATTTTCGCCGGGCTCGCCTTTGGGAGACGGATCGGCTGGATATGGCTCTTAGATCCAGGCGGTTTGCCTGGACGGTTGCAGGCGTAGCGGGGGCTCTGGCGATTGCCGCTTGCCTCGCGATCGCTGCATTGATGCCCCTTAAGACGGTCGAGCCCTATGTGATTCGCGTCGACAACACGACGGGTGCTGTAGACATCGTGAGCGCGCTCAAGAACCAATCTGAGACCCAGGACGAGGCGATCACGAAGTTTTTCTTGGCGCGGTACGTCCAAACCCGGGAAGGCTTCGTGGCTGACGACGCGGAGACGAACTTCCACATCGTGTCGATCATGTCGTCGGTGGACGAACAGCAGCGATGGGCGAGCTTCTATAGCGGCCACAATCCGCAGAGTCCCCAAGTCGTTTACGGCCGCCGCGTCGTCGGAATTACTCATATCAAGCAGATCAGTCTTCTGAGCCCGACGCAGGCGCTCGTGCGCTTTTATACGGAGCTTCGGGACGCGACGACCGGCGTCAGGCGGATCGATGCGGCGGCCACGGTCGATTTCACTTATGTGAAGCGGCCGACAAAGGAAGAGGATCGCTGGATCAGCCCCCTTGGGTTCGAGGTTACAGCTTACAGGTCGGATCCCGAGGTCGTCGAATGAGCCGGCTTCTTCTCGGCGCGGCGCTGGCGGTTTTGGTCGTTCGGCCGGTCATGGCGGTGCAAACTCCGGAGTCGGAAGGCCATGATCCCCGCGTCCGCTACGTGGTCTACGACCCCGCGAATGTCGTCCGGATCGTCGGTAACTTTCGGACATCGATCGAGGTATCGTTCGCCGAGGATGAGTCGGTCTACCGTGGGGCGATCGGCGATGCGACCGAATGGGAGCTCGTGCCGACCGACAACATTGTTTTTCTCAAGCCTCGCGAGACGACGGGCAACACGAACCTCCAAATCGTAACGACTCGACCGGATGGTCGCAAACGGTCGTACCAGTTCGAGCTGATCGCGCCGAAGACGACTGATACGACCGAAGCGGACGCCGTGTTCGCGGTCAGATTCCTATATCCGCAAGATGAAGCAGCCAAAGAGCAGGCCCTGGCAGCGCGAAAGGCGGAAGAGCTTCGCAAGGAGTCGGCGGCCCATGAGATCGAAGCCAAACTGGCGGCAACGCCGACGCTCGTAACCGCACGAAATGTGAAGTATTCGGCACAGGGATTCGAGGCGTTGGAACCGACGGAAGCATATGACGACGGCCCCTCGACTTATCTCCGCTTCCCGGGCACGCGCGAGCTGCCTGCCGTGTTCATTGTGACGCCGGATGGAACAGAAGGGGCGGTCGATCGCGACGTGCGAGGCGATCTTATCGTTGTCCATGCGATCGCCCAGGAACTCCGGCTTCGCCGTGGATCCAAGGTTTTGTCGATCTACAACGAGGCTTGGGACCCGAGCGCTCCTGTGACGAGCACCGGGACGGTGAGGGACGACGTGTCTCGCGTCCTCACGGCCACGGGCAACCCGGAGGAGCGACCGTGAACGAGCGCGGCGAGATTGTGGGCGACGAGCGCGGGGCGTCGGCCGTGGCCGGGCGCAAGGGCTCTTCAAGCACGCTTCGATACCTGATGATGGCCGCGCTGCTTCTCGGTGGGGGAGCCGCGATCGTGTCGCTCGCTGTGCATGGCGATCAAAAGAAGAAAGAACCGCCGCCGAAACCGTTGGCCGGAAGTCAGATGCAAGCCTATGTGCCGCCACCTTCGCAGCCGGCGTCTGAACAGGCCTCGATGTTCGGACCGCCGAGTGCTGCGGCGGGCGAGGCCGCCGCAGACAAGGCGGTCTTGGTGAGAGGCAGGCCCTGTCCGCCCGGGCAAGCCGGGTGCCCGGTCCCAAAGTCGGACCCGATGGAGTTGGCTCGGAAGTCGCCGGTACTCGTCTACCAACGGGCAGGGCTCCGGGGCAGCGGAACGGCTGCCGAGCCCGTGGCAGCGGCATTGGCGCCGCCACCACAAAGCGACCGCAACGAATTGCAAGCGCGGTTGTCTCCGACGGTCCTTACCGCCACGCAAGCAAGTCAACTCAAGAACAGAAACCTGACCCTGGCCCGAGGGTCGATTATCGAATGCGTTCTCGAGCGCGCGATCGATTCCACGCTGCCCGGGTTCACGTCGTGCTCGGTGCCGCGTGACATCCTCTCGGACAATGGGCGCGTCATCGTGCTCGAGAAAGGGACGCAGATCGTGGGCGAGTACCAGGGGGGGCTTCGTCAGGGTCAGCGCCGGGTGTTCGTCCTGTGGACGCGCGCCAAGACTCCGGAAGGCATTGTGATCGACCTAGCCTCGCCGGCGTCTGACGCCCTCGGGCGAACCGGGTTCGACGGAGACATCGACAATCACTTCTGGGACCGGTTCGGCGCAGCGCTATTGCTGTCGATCGTGGATGACGCCACGGCCACGGGCGGTGAGATCGCGACGAATGCGACTAGCGCAAACGGCAACAATACGACGATACAGACGGGTGGATTGCAAGCGGCAGGCAAGCAAGGTGCTGCGATCGCCGTCGCGAACTCCGTCAAGATTCCGCCGACTCTCTACAAGAACCAAGGCGAAGTGGTCGCGGTGCAAGTTGCCCGCGATCTCGACTTTTCGACGGTCTATTCTCTTGAGCTTCGTAATTGAACCCCGCCGCCTCAAAGCTGTTGCTGGAGCTCGCCAGCCCGCTGTTCGCGCTGATGGGTCGCGACGATGTGCGCGAGCTCGTGATCAACACGCCCGGTCAAGCGATGGTCGAGGGAGACCAGGGGTGGACCGCGCATGCCGTTCGCGAGCTGACCTTTGAATATCTGAACGAGCTTGCGACGGCGGCGAGTGCCTACACGAAGCAGGATATAGGTCCCGACCGACCGCTTTGCGCGACGACGCTTCCTGGCGATTACCGATGCCAAATCGTGATGCCACCTGCGGTTCCGCAAGGCACGGTGTCCTTTACGATCCGCAAGCCCGCCAAGACGACGCTCAGCCTTGAAGAGCTCGACGCCGGCGGCTTGTTCAATGATCTCGGCCCCCATTCTGCTCAGGGGAGCGGCGACGATGCGCGCCTGGAGGAGCTGCGCGCGCAGTCCCGATGGCGCGAATTCTTCGAGGTGGCGATTCGGGCGCGTAAGAACATCCTGATTTCGGGCGCGACGGGTTCGGGGAAGACCACGTTCTCGAAGGGTCTGATTGCGGCGATCCCGGCCGACGAGAGGCTCGTGACGATCGAGGACAGCGCGGAGCTGGTCCTGCCGCATCAGAACGCCGTCCGGCTCTTCTACTCAAAGGACGGACAGGGAATCGCGAAAATAGGGCCCAAGGATTTGCTCGAGGCGGCATTGCGCATGCGGCCCGATCGTATCCTGCTGCAGGAGCTCCGGGATGGTGTCGCCTGGTACTACCTCCGCAACGTGAATAGCGGCCATCCCGGCAGCATCACGACGATTCACGCGAACTCGGCAGCCCTCGCCTTCGAACAAATGATGCTGCTCATCAAGGAGAGCGACGGCGGCCGAGAAATGGGGCGCCAGGACATTCGCGCGCTCCTAGAGCTGCTGATCAATATCGTCGTGCACGTGAAGCGCGTCGGCGGCAAATTCAGGATCATGGAGGTGCATTTTCGGCCACGAGCGAACAATAATGGCGGTAGTTGAGCTATTCCAGATGGATGGGTTTGGCCTAGATCCAGTCGTTGATCACACATCCTGGTAAGCTTCGCGTCGGAATAACCGGCCGCCTTCACACAGGAATGCGTGGCGGGCTTCGCCGGAATCCGCAGGAACCGGCCTTTGCGGCCACGTTGGATGACCGCTTCGGCAGTCTCGGCAAGGCTGTCATTGCTCTCGGGCGCGCCATCCGTAAGCTGATAGAGTCCGGGACCGATTTTGGTACGGAGCCCTCCCGTTCCAGGTGGGGACGGTGGCAGCCGTGATGTCGGCTCGGCGGGCAATGCCGCGTTCGCGCTGAAACGCAGCGAGTTGCTCCCGCTGAGGCGGCGCTCCTCTGATACAGCTCATCGGGTCTCTTGAGCCTTCATCCGAAGAAATGCATCGTGGGCCACGACGGTTGCTAAAGAGCCATTCGTCGCCTCGGGACAGGTCAACCCCAGACGCGAGGAATGTATTTCATGCAGCGCTCTTTTGCGGCGTTTCCACCAGCCGGCCTTTGTCCAGGTGGAGCTGACGCGAAGCGAAATCGGCGGCCCGCTGATCGTGCGTCACCATGATGATCGTCTTGTGATGCTCTTTATTCAGCATCTGGAGCAGACCCAAGATTTCGTCCGCTGTCTCTCTATCGAGATCGCCCGTCGGCTCGTCGCAGACGAGCAGCTTGGGATCGGCGACCAGAGCGCGTGCGATCGCAACCCGCTGCTGCTGGCCGCCCGAAAGCTCATTCGGCTTGTGCTTGGCGCGATCGGCCAGCCCGACGATTGCCAGTGCGGCCGCCACGTTCCGCTTGCGCTCAGCCGATCCGAGCGAGGTCAGCAGTAAGGGCAGCTCGACATTCCGCTCGGCATTCAGCATCTGCATCAGATTGTAGAACTGAAATACGAAGCCGATGTTGCGCGCCCGCCATTTGGCGAGCTTCCCGCTGGGAAGCCGGTCAATGCGCTCGCCGGCCACAGTGAGTTCGCCCTGGGTCGGCTGATCCAGCCCGGCGATCAAATTGAGGAGCGTGGTCTTGCCTGACCCCGACGGCCCCATCAACGCTAGGAAATCGCCTTCCGGAATTTCGACATCGAGATGATGGAGCACCTCGACCGGCTGCTTCCCGCGCATATAGGTCTTGACGACATTTCTCAATGAGACAATCGATCCCATGATGCCTCCTTCGCACAAGGAAACGGTCTGATGATTATTGCTGCTCGACTTTGACCCTGCTCCCATCCGATAGCTTCGAAAGATCGCCGGTCGCGATCTTAGTGCCGGCTGCGAGCCCAGCAACGATGGTCTGGCCATCCGCTGTGCGTGCACCTAGTCGAACCGCGCGGCGCTCGACGGTGTCGTCGTGAACGATGTAAACAATACCGGTGTCGCCGTTTGCCTGCACCGCGTCCACCGGCACGATGACTCCAGACTGGGCGGCCTTTCCGGTGTCCTTAGCCTCCACATCACTGAGGAAGGAGACACGAGCCCCCATCTCCGGCACGAGGCGCTGATCCTTCACCTTGAAACCAACTCGCACATTCACGGTCGCTTTTGAGCGGTCGGCGGTCGGAATGATCGCGATCACATAGGCTGGGATCTGCCAATCCGGATAGGCGTTGAGCCTTACCGTCACGGGCTGGCCCGCATGGACGCGGTTGATAAAATTCTCGCTGACATCGACCTCGACCTCGAGCGAGTCCATATCGACGATGGTCCCGATGCCGGTTCGCGTGAAGCCGCCTGTCGAAAGCGGCGAAACGACCTCGCCGGGTTGCGCCGCCTTGACAGTGACGACCCCTGCGAAGGGCGCCCGAATGACCGTGTCGTCTTCGGCCCGTTGCGCGACGGCCAATCCTCTTTCGGCCACTGTGAGGGCGCGCTCGGTCACCGCTAGATTGTTACGCGCCTGGTCATAGGCGGCCTGCGAATTGTCGAAGGCATTGACGCTGAGCCATCCCTCGGCGACCAGCTTCTTATTGCGCCGATAGACTGGCTCGGCATCCGCGAAGGCGCTTTTCGCGGCGTCCAGGCCGGCTTGAGCCTGGGCAACTTGCGCCTTCGCTTCTTCGAGCGCCGCGAGGGTATTGCTATCGTCAAGACGGGCAATAACCTGATCCTTCTCGACGCGCTGCCCCTCCTCAATCATGACTTCGGCGACTCTGTCGGTGATCTTTCCTGAGACGGTTGCTTGGCGTCTGGCTATCACGTATCCGGATGCATCGAGTCTTGAAGGTGTTGGTGTGATGTCGTCTCTAGCACTATATTCTCGCGCCGAAGCAACCCGAACGCCAGGAATACTCGATTCTCGCCACACACCTACGCCAATTCCGCTGGCCAAGACAAACGCTGCAGCTGCGGATCCAAGCATCTTCACTGATCTATGACGAGATCGCAAATCGCGCCCGTTCGCTCTAGTCGCAGGGTACCGAGCAATGCCGACAGCGTATCCAAGCCACGATCTGTCGCTGTTCTGCCATCGAGATTCTTCGGCATTGGGGATCGGATCAATGATTGAGGTCTCAAAGTACTTGTCGAAAGAGATTGCGCCAGTTGGGTTCAGCTACTCGCTCGTGGGGATAGCCCAGAGAAACCTCCTCGATCCGAACACCGTCGATCTCATCCACCCCGGGCGAATGCAAATGGCCGTGGATCACGATGCGAGCTCTGTATCGTATATGCCAGTCGTCTGTCGCGGGAGTGCCACACCATATCCGAAAGGCGGCTCCAAGCTTCAATCGCAAGCGGTCTTGCCGCAATGGAAAATGGTTGACGAGGATCGTCCGCGTGCTGCTCGAAAGCGCTTCTAAGCGGCTTTTGGTTTGCGCTACGCGGTGGCGGCACCAGTCAGGCTTCGATTGAAAAGCGATGGTTTGGATCTCTTCTTCATCAGGTGTCGACACGCCCTGGGCGTTCGCCCAACTTACGGCCTCTTCCTCAGGAATTTCGCTCGGCCGGAACCCGTAATCGTAAAGCAAAAACAAAGGAACGATAACTAGCCGTTCTTGGGCCGCCGGCCATTCCAGATAGGAATCCTCGGGTGTGGCCACGCGGTAGCTTCTGCAAATTTGAACTAGTTCGTTATAGCGGAGTTCTCCCACTTGCTCACCAGGTCTAGCGCGGAGTTCTCGGTTACCTGGACACCAAATGACCCGAGCAAATTTGTCAGTAAGCAATTCAATTGCCCGAGAGAAGCGTCCGAGTTCCTGGCAGACATCACCGGCGATCATCAACCAGTCGTTGTGCCAAGTACGACTCTGGCGCGAATTACATACAGTTGTAATCAGTGACCAGTTCTCCTTGCTATCGAGGTGCAAATCACTGATGGCGAAAAGACGCTGCATCTTATTGAAATTCCAAAACTCCCAGGATTACTGGGAATCGTTGACAATCTAGATTGACAAATATCGGATGCTGTATAATCCTGGTTGTAGATCGGACGCAATAGAGAAAGGCGCCGATAGACACGCGGTGATGGCATGAGTATCCCCAAGGTTGGGGAGGCGCTCCCGAATAAATTCAACCTAGGTGAATTATCCGAGGGGCCGGGGCATGATAAAATTAGGTCACACGAGTACGCGCCTTATTACCTATAGCGTTGTATTTCCCCGTTTCTCCGTAACACAAACGCCGACAGTTTCAATCGCTTAGAGCGTCCTTCTCTACATCTTCGGAAAAGACCTGCCTTCGCCGGGCGCTAACGCGCTCGATATTCAGTCTAGATTGTCTTCGGGTGTCGTCTATGAACGATAGCGGTAATAAATCGAGCCGAACCCTGACCGTGAGCGATCTCGGCACGCAGGGCCTGCGTGTTGATCAGCGGCCGGCGATAGCGTGGGGAAACCTTCCGGCTGCTAAACGCGGGAGTCTTCCGCGTAGGACTTATCGGCGAATTATGCTGCTGAACCCAGCAGCGGTCCTATTCAAGCTAGATCTGCCCAGATGCACGTATCCGCTTGGGATAGGATATATCGCTGCGGTTTTGAGAGCCCATGACTACGAAGTTGCCATATTAGACACCTTCGCCGAGGGCTTCGACGCGCCGAGAGAAATTGATGCCGCAGGCGATTTCGTGCGTTATGGATTGGATCTTGAGACAGTCGCCGAGCGGATTCGAGCATTCGATCCCGACGTAGTTGGGGTCTCGAGTATTTTCTCGAATCAGGCCGACAATGTTCACGACCTTTTAGGCGTGGCCAAGCGCGTGAATCCCCGGGTCGTCACAGCAATCGGTGGTGCACACGCGCGCTACTTTCCAAAGGCTTGTCTGAAGGACCGGAACCTTGATTACGTGTTCCTGGGTGAATCCGAACTTTCTTTCCTGAATTTCATGGAGGTCTTGAACGGGCATAGAGATCGATCGGTCCTGAACGGAGTGGCCTTTCGTGATGACGATCAAATCGTAATTCGCGAAACTCTCGACCTGATCGGGGAAAAGCAGAGGAACGAAAATGGCGATTGGTCGGAACTGGATCAAATCCCGTTTCCCAGCTGGGATCTCTACAGAATGGACCTTTATTTCAAGTATAGAGCCTATCAGTCGCCCTATACGATGGGTGATCGTGTCGGTCAGATCTATACGAGCCGCGGCTGCAGCGCCAAATGCACGTTCTGTACAACCACGAACTTTTGGGGCAACCGCCTTCGTCGGCGAAGTCCGGAAAACGTAATTGCCGAGATTGAAAGCCTTAGGGACCGATACGGCATCAACGAATTCCATATACAGGACGACAACGTCACAAATGATATGAAACATGCGAAGGTTCTATTCAACAAATTGATCGATATCGGTCTTCCGTGGGCGACACCCCAAGGGACGGCCCTATGGAGAATGGACGAGGAGCTCCTCGATCTGATGAAAGCGTCCGGCGCATATCAAGTAACATTTGCCGTCGAAAGTGGCGTCCAACGAGTTCTCGACCATTTGATCAAGAAGCCTCTCAATCTGCAGCGCACTCGATCATTGGTGCGTTATGCAGTCGACATCGGTCTTAGCGTCCACGGGTTTTTCATCATCGGAATGCCCCCGATGTATGGCCAGCCTGGAGAGACGATTGAGGAAATGTGGCAGACGTTCCAATACGCCAGGGATGCCGGCTTTCATTCGGCGTCGTTTTTCACTGCTACTCCAATCGTAGGCTCAGCTTTGTTGTCAGAGTGTCTTCGACAAGGTTTCATAGATCCTTCGATTGAGCTCTATCGCATGTCCTATAAACAGGGCCTAATCGACGTGCCCAACCTCTGGTCCGGCAACTCCGTTGCGGAACTGGCAGCCTATTTCAACAAGGAGTTCAACGCCACTAATGCGAGGCCGTACGACGCCCGCAGGGAATGGGTTGAGGTTCAATATTAGCCATGAACGGAAATCCTTCGATCCATAACTCGATTGAGCTGGTCATGCGCACGGTCGAGCGGTTGTGCGCAGTCAAGACACATGATGGCGATCTACTGACACATTCACTCACGGCAGCTTGGGCGGCCAGGCTCGACCGCGCGCCATCCTCGTTGGTCGCCGCGGCCTTGCTTCACGATATCGGGCATGTCTTCGATTTGGGTGTCGAGGACGAAAGCTGGTCGCGTGATGAAGACCACGCTGCCCGCGGAGCGGATTGGTTAGAGCCTATTTTGGGGAAGGAAATCTCTGAGCCAATTCGACTCCATGTCGACGCGAAGCGATACATCGCCGCAAAGAATCCAGCGCAGCTTACCCGCTTTAGCGATGGGGCGATTGCCTCTCTTAATGAGCAGGGAGGTCCCATGTCGACAGAGGAGTGCTTGCGGTTCGAGCGCTCTCCGTATTTCAGCGACGCCATTAAGCTTCGCGACTATGATGATATGCGGAATTCCGGAGCGGTCACTGATGGTCTTGAAAGCTATCGCTCGTTGCTCACTCATCTTGCCGAGGTAGCAGCTACAACAAGCGACTGCCATTCGGACGTCTATATCGGGATGAGCGCCGACATCATCCATAAGGGTCACCTGAATATCTTACGGCAGGGCGCGCGGCTCGGAAGAGTGACCGTGGGCTTGCTGACTGACGAGGCAATTGCGACGTACAAGCGAACGCCAACGCTCGATTTCGAGCATCGGCGACAAATCCTCTCAGCACTGCGCTGGGTGGAAGCGGTAGTTCCACAAGAGTCGCTGGATTATCGACCCAATCTCAAGCGAATCCGTCCAAAATATGTCGTTCATGGTGACGACTGGAGGGAGGGCGTTCAGGCGCAGACGAGGCGTCAGGTCATCGATACATTGAAGGAGTGGGGAGGAGAACTGGTAGAGCTGCCCTACACGCCAGACATCTCGTCCAGTCAAATCCAAACCGAAATACGGCGCTCGCCAATTACACCGACCGAGCGCTCGGCGCTGCTTGCACGTCAACTTCGCACTCAACCGTTGGTTCGTGCGATCGATGCCCACAACGGGTTTTCAGCGGCGATTGGAGATCGTGCGCAGCTGGTGACCGATGTGGGGACTAAGCAATACGATGCGCTATGGTCGGGAAGCTTTGGCACGGCAGCAGCAAAAGGCCGACCCGACACAGGGGTAGTCGATTATACCGCTCGCTCTGCAGTTTTACTCGACATTATTGAGGCGACTTCAAAACCTTTGCTGTTTGACGGCGAGGATGGCGGTAGTTTAGACGAGATTGCGGCCATTGTACAAAGCCTCGAAAGATTCGGCGTCTCGGCGCTGGTACTCGAGGACAAAAGCGGGCCAAAGCGAAACTCTTTCACTGAGGAAGATGTCGCCAATCTCGCGTCCGTCGACGAAACTGCTTCTAAGATTCGAATGGCCATCAATGCGAGGCGGTCACTTTCCTTTCTGATCATCGCGAGGCTTGAAGGCCTGATTCTCGGGCGTTCCCAAGGGGAGGTAGTTGCAAGAGCATTGGCGTTCGAAGCTGCTGGCGCGGACGTCATCCTCATTCACAGTAAACATACATCCCCAACTGAAGTGGTAGCCTTCGCGCATCGGTACCGAAGTGAGGGTGGGGCGCTTCCACTGGCCTGCATTCCGACGACATACTGCACGGTATCAGAGGATGCGCTCGTTTCAGCGGGATTCTCGCTCATTGTCTATGCGAACCAGCTCTTACGGGCTGCTTTTCAGCCGATGGTCGATTGTGCCCTCAGTATTCTTCGGGACGCATCTGCAGGTGGCGTGTCAAAAACAATCGCGCCAGTCGCGCCGCTTCTCAAGATCTTTAATTCACCCGGGCCGCTACGGGAAGTGGAGCTTGCCAAACCGGCGAGCCGTAGAGCGGCAGACTGAATGCTGACCAACCTAAGTGGAGGATATGATGAATATTGCCCTGAGTCGGATTGAGGAGATCGCTGCTTGCAGGAAAATGGACCCGAGGGTCGTTTTGCAGGGCTATCAGGTATCCGGAAACGAAGTTGTCGTCCCGACCGAGAAAGCCTTAAAGGCGCTTTCCGATGTTCTGCTCGTGCCGGAGTCGGATCTCAGTGGGACACCTCAGGCAGAGACAAGTGATCTTGATGCCGGTGTCCGGGTATACCGCGCGAGTGAAGGCTTCAAACGTACGGTCGAACGGAAAGGCAAGGCTTATTATACCTATCAACACCTTGCGACAACGAAGGATGCCCCCGAGCTCATGGCACTGAAAGTTACGCTTCTCTGCGATCAGCCAGAGAGCGTTACTCTAAATGACGGTCATGGAAGCAAAGAACTGATCTACGTAATAGACGGCAGCGTCCGAATGGATTGGGACGATGCCGACGGAAGTCGTCACACTTCTATGCTCAACAAAGGAGATTCGGTTTATCTCCAACCCGGCATTCCCCATAGCTTCGCGGCCTCCGACGCAAAGGCCGAGATCATCGCAGTTAATTATAACTTGGCATGAAATCGCGCGATACCCGGAGCGTCACAATCGTAAAGATTGGTGGCTCCGTTTTGACCGACAAGGCGCGCTTAAAGACGCCGAGGTTTGAAGCCATAGAGGCTTTCGGCCGAGAACTAGCTGAGATCTCGCCGGCGCTTCGGCGCCGGCTGATTCTCGTAATAGGTGGCGGCTCCTTCGGCAATGCCGCCGCACATCCCGCATTCGAGGCTTTCGGCCATCCCTGTTCCGCGGTTCACGAATGCCTGGTTGAGTGGTGCAAATTGCTAGAAGACCATTGGCGCGCCGCGAATGTTGATTGCACGTCCTTTCTCGCGAGTTCCCTGTTTCGACCGAGACAGAAAACATTGGTGTTCTGTGACGATCCAATTCGTGAAGCCCTCGCTGAGGGCTCCATACCTCTTATATTCGGCGATTTAGTTGCAACACCCACAAGGACTCGGCTCGTGTCGAGCGACATATTGCCGGTTTTCATAGGGCGCAAATTCGACGTCGATCGTGTCGTCTCTCTGACCAATGTGGAGGGTGTTTGGTGTGAGGGCACCGTCCTGAGGGACCTCCGAAAGTCTGATCGGCACGCGATCTGCTCAATCGCGGCGCATTCGGATTTTCCCGATTCGACTGGTGGCATGCGCCTCAAAGTGATGTCGATGTTTAGATTGGCAGCGATGGGCATCGAAGGTGTTATCTGTTCTGGTTACAATCCTACCAATCTTCGTCGAGCCGTTGCCGGCGAGCCGCTCCCGGGCACTGTGTTCAAGCCAGACGCGCTGGGTGTGCTCGCATGCTGATCGCCTTTGTCGGGCCCGACGGCGCAGGAAAGTCGACGCAGATCAAACGGCTGGCCCAAAACCTGCGTAAAAAAAATCGGGAAGTTGAAATCCTCGATAAGTGGCAAATCCTGGATCCAAAGCTCCATCCGGAATGCCGGTTCATCAGTACCGAGTTAGATGACCTTCGGGTGTGTATCGCGGAGATGGAAGGACCTGCTCGAGCATTCTTTCTTTTCTGGTCCATAGCTCTCACCACGACCCGGGCTCTAACGCAACATCCTGAACGTATACTTTTGGCCGACGGCTACTGGATGAAGCATGCCGCTGCGGAACTCGTTTACGGCTGTCCGCCAGAAGTTATAGAAGGGTGTGTCCGAGCCTTTAGCCCCGCGGACGCTGTTTTTTATTTTGACATAAGCCCGCAGGATGCACTCGCGCGCAAGCAAGATCGGGGTCTCACCCAATATGAGTGCGGTCGAGACGAGGCGCTCTCCCATGATGAGTTTCTAAAACATCAGCACGCACTCGGCGGGATCTTAAGGTCGTGGGCTGGCCTTCACGATTGGATACGCCTCGATGCAACTGATGCACCCGAGCGACTGGAAGAGCGAATCGATAAAATAATAGAAGACAAGCTACGGAGGCCGAGGCATGCCGCAGGCTAGCCAGCATATGCCTTCAAGGCTCGAGAATGGAGGGACTCGGCAGACATTCGACTGTGACCTTAGAAGGTGGATTCAGGGCTATCCGATATCGTCCTGCACTCTAGTTGCTACTGCCGGTGGTTTACATCGCTTACATCAAGCGCAAGTGATACCCGATTCTTCTTCCTTCGGAAGGTTCATTCAGGTAGCTCCGGGCCTCCTCACGCTTTCTGGCCTCAAGCGAGCGTGGTTGCCTGGCGGAGGAGCCATCCTTGCCATCGGCGGGGGATCTGTCCTTGATGCCGCGAAAATCCTTCTGCTCTGCGATGCCCTTGGGTGCGAGCCATCCGATAATCTTTTCGAGCGCTATATGGAAGTCCAAGAGGCCGCGCCTCTTATTTGTGTCCCAACCACAGTCGGGTCCGGTTCTGAGATAACACCAACGGCCGCGGTTTGGGACGATCGCACCAAGCGTTCGTTTGATGCTCCAATACTTCAACCGGCTGCAGCTCTTTACGATCCGAGCTTACTCCGTACCAGTCCATTGGACGTGTTGGTTGCCTCGGCCTGGGACGCAACCAGTCATGCGCTGGAGGCTCTTTGGAGCCGTCGCTCGACTTCGCTCTCGACTGATGACGCTCTCGGCGCGCTTCGCGTGTTGGTACCAGCCTTAATCGGAAGGCAAGCCGGATTGCTCGAACAGCTCGATCAAATTCAAAGAGCTGGAGCCATTGCTGGACGCGCGATCGCGGTCACTCGGACGGGGATTGGACATGCGCTGTCGTACGAGCTCACCGCCCGGCATGGCTTACCACACGGTCTCGCCGCATCGCTGTTTTGTTTAGCAGTCGCTCCGATTGTCATCGAGCAGGAAAATCGCATCGGTAGGACCCTCGCTGATGCGCTGCGATGCTCCCGATTTGAAATCCACGATCTACTCCTCGAAGCATGGATTTCTAGTGGCGCGAACACAATCACTGGCCGTTATGTCACTCCTGGAGACATTCAACAAAGCGCGCTGGTAGCTCCGAACCCCGAGCGTGCCGACCTCAGCGTTATTAAACCTGATCGCGAGCTCATTTGTAGCTTCGCGGCTGGCCTCCTAAGAGGGAGTCGGGGCCGATGACCGCTGATCCGATCAGCTGCCTCAAAACCCTGAGCCGCTCTGGTTTCCAAACGATGGTTGGTGTGCCCTGTTCTTCGATGACTGGACTTATCAACGCAGCGCAGCGCGGTGAGATCTTGTCGTATGTAAATGCACCAAACGAGGGCGAGGCTGTAGCGTTCGCTGCGGGGCGGTGGCTTGGCGGCAATCTCTGCGCCACGATTTTCCAGAACTCGGGGCTGGGGAATGCTGTTAACGCGCTTACCTCTCTTATCCGGCTTTATGAGATACCGACGCTGATCTTGTGTGGTTGGCGCGGCCGTCCGGGTTTTCATGATGAGCCACAGCATCGGCTTATGGGATCGATCACGGATGGCCTGTTCTCCATGGTGGGGGCACGGGTCGAGGTGGCCGAAGAGGGCGTCTTGGAGTCTCAGATTCGGGCACAAATTTCCTCGATACTAACTGAACGCTCCACTGCAGCACTCCTTATTTCGAGTGGATTGTTCCATGTCGAAGATGGACGAATGGACTTGGCTCCAGAACGCGTGGCAGGGCATATCTTGCGGTCACTAGGCAACCCGTATCGACTAGATCGGCGTCGCGCAATCGATCAAATATTGACGGTTATCGATTCCCAGACAGCGATCGTGGCAACCACGGGCCTTATCGGACGCGAGCTCTTTGCAGCTCACGATCGTGCGGGAAATTTCTATCTGATGGGTTCGATGGGACATGCACTTCCGCTTGCACTCGGGCTAAGCGGGGCTAGCCGACAAAGGGTCGTCGTGCTTGATGGTGATGGATCCTTGCTCATGCGCTTATCAGCGCTTGCTTTCGCTGGGGAACAGGGGCAGAGCAACTTAGTCCACGTCGTACTCGACAATGGGGTACATGAGTCGACGGGCGGTCAACCAACACTCTCGGCTCAAGTTGATTTCGCGGCGGTTGCGATCGCTGCGGGTTATGCCGAAGCTGTTGATACAGATGACGCTACCATCCTGCGCGAACTCCTTACCGATGACTTTCGTAGATGCGGCCCGCTATTTATTCGTTTTCGAATCGTCTCCAAGTCACTGCCCGTGCCCCCAAGAATTGCTTTGCAGCCAGGCGACCTTGCCCTGCGATTCCGCGCTCATATGAGCACCACAACGAACAGAGGCTTGGATGAGGCACGACCCATCGTGGAAGCTGAATCATCCAAGGTAGAGCGGCTGGGCGCAATGACTTAAGCGAGGACCTTTCACCATGCGCGACGATACTCAATCGGTACATCCTCTCTTCGCCGACGTCGATTTCAGCGAAAATCTCGCTCCTGACCACTATGAACGCATGGCGGCATTGCACGCACGAGGAGAGCGAAGTGCTCGCGTCAAACTTTTTGGCCAGCCGTCTGTCCTCGTGGTTGGCCACCGCGAGCTTTCGGATATGCTTGGCGATGACTCCTCCCTTCCTGCAAAGGCCGCCTATCAGCGGGCTTCTGGTGCCACATTGGGCCACAACCTTCTGACCATGGCGGGAGACGAGCATCGGATAACCAGGGCACTTGTTGCTGCGGCGTTTCAGCCGGCGGCCATCCGGCAACTGGCGTCCTCGCTCCTTATCCCAATTGCACACGAAATCGTCGATGGCTTTAGCGGAAGGCAGGAGGCGGATCTCGCTCAAGATTACGCGCATCGCTACTCATTCGCTGTCATCACACGGATGATCGGCGTACCGGTCGAAGACGAAATCATGTTCCTCGACTGGCTACGATTAATGTTCCGGTATATGTACGAACCGGAGGCTGCAACTGCGGCCGGAAACGCTCTTGCTGACTATTGCCGCCCGATCCTGGCGCAACGGCGAAAAGAGCCAAGACAAGATATCATATCTCTCCTCGTTCACGCCGAAGTCGAAGGGCGCCAATTGGATGAAGACGCAATCATATCGTTTCTGAGACTTCTTTATCCGGCCGGCGCGGAGACAACCTTTCTGTCCATTGGTGCGGTACTCTATCACGTTCTTGTCAATCCGGTGCTAGCCGAGCGGTGTCTTGCAAGCCGGGAATATAGAGCTGCGCTCGTTGAGGAGGTTTTGCGCCTTTCAACGGCTACACCGATCGTGCCACGCTACGTCGAATCGGAAACCGAAATCGCCGGCCTTAAGGTGAGCGCGAATAGCTGGGTCCTTTTAGGCATTGGTGCTGCAAATCATGACCCAGCAGTATATCAAGATCCAGACGCTTTGTCCGTCGCAGATCCGCCACGGCACCATTTGAGCTTTGGCCGAGGACCACACTTTTGCATCGGCACCCATTTGGCCCGCGAGGAACTCCAAATATCCCTCGATATCCTACTCCGACGGCTCATCGGCCTACGACTTGAGGATGCGCAAAAGATCGAGCGAACCGGATCGTTTCAGCAAGGGATCGTCAAGCTGCCGGTCTTATTCGACATGGTAGTGCCAGCATAATTCCGGTTAAGGCATAACGTTTCCTCAGGAGAACACGCATGTTCAAAGATCGGGTGGCTATTGTTACCGGCGCAAGTGCCGGCATAGGATTTGATACCGCAAAGCGTTTCGCGCTTGGAGGCGCCACCGTCGTGATGTGCGCTAGACGAGCGGCACCGCTGGAGCTCGCTGCGAAAGAAGTGAACGCTGCCGGCGGGGCCGCAGTGGCGATCCCACTTGATGTGTCCAAAGCTCCAGATTTCACGGACGTAATCCGTCACGTTTCGGAGCGGTTTGGGCGACTGGACATATTGGTCAACAACGCCGGGATTCATGAAGTTCGCGGCATTTTGGATGAATCGCTCGAGAGCTGGCGGTCTCGTATCCAGACGAACTTGGAATCAGTGTTCATAGGAACACGAGAGGCGATGCGGGTGATGCTAGATCGCCGCGCTGGTACGATCATAAACGTCTCGTCCGTTTACGGCGTGAGAGCGCAAGCCGGGGTTGCTGGATATTCTGCAACCAAGGCAGCCATTCTGCAGTTCACAGCCGTCGCCGCTATGGAAGCCGCCTCCGCGGGCGTACGTGTGAATTGCGTTGTTCCTGGGATCATCAGCACTCCCTATGTTCGCGAGTTTGTAGAGTCGATAAACGTTCCCGGGCTCGCGGACCGGATTGCCGCAGGAATTCCACTTGGAAGATTTGGGACAGGCGCGGAAGTCGCCAACTTGATTGCATTCCTTGCCTCGGACGACGCGTCATACATTACCGGCGCATGCGTTCCGGTCGATGGCGGCAAAGGCACCCAATTCGCGAACTACGTCTAGCCACGCGCGGCTCGGTGGCTTTGCAGCTGCGCAGTCTTTGTATGCGCAGCCTCTGCAACCCCATCCTGACATTGATAGGAGCCTCTTGGGATGGATTCCGGGAAGTTCGACCGTCTTTCAATCAAAGGGCGCGATAGCATTGTTGCGGAAGCGACCGAGGTTCTTCGAACGCTAGAGACGTTGATTGAGTTGCCGAGTGAATGCGGCGTTCTGCTCGTCGGCTCTTTGGCCGACGGGCTTGGAAATCCTTTGTCCGATTTTGATCTCCTGATAATCGATCCGCAGGAGAGGTCGTATACTTCTGGTCGGCAATTCATCCCCGCATCTAGCCGGAGATGCGAGGTCAGCTTCCACACAGTGAGCCAGCTATTACGATTTGCGAAAGCCGTCAATCGGTTTGCCCAGGACACGCAATCGCTTGAAATCGGCGAGACAAGCACTCGAGCGCTGGAAACGGGCTTGGTTCAACATACCGCTTCGCGGCAAAAGCGAGAGCCAACTCGATTTGATGAGGAGGCCGTCCAGCTGGCTGCACAGCTCGCACTTACGTGTACTAACCTCTACCAGAGGATCTATTACGGTCTGCCTCTAGCCGGTCACGACGTCGTCAAAACGGTCAAGCGTGCATTTCATGGCGACGTGGTCACGGAGCTCGTTTGCAGAGAAACGCTCGATAACGTCCGAGCTGATATGGAGAATGCGGCGCTAGCTCTGGCAGTGAATAGCGATGACGCTTGCGGACGGTATTGCCGATCGGCTCTTGGAAACGCCGCTGCCCATCATATGGCAAAGCGAGAAGATAGTTATTCCTCGAAGAAGTTCCTGATTGCAAAGCTTCAGAGGAACACGATCGAACCGGCTACAAGAAGTGCGATTGAGACGCGTCTGCGGATCGAGAACTTCGCCGGGTCGGCGGCAGAAAATATACAGGCAAGTCGAACGCTCATTGCGGACCTCACACCCATTACGCAGAGGGATTGGAGCTTCGAAGTAGGACCTCGATTATCTCTTCACACATTTGAGCTTTGGGACGAAATCTTTATTGCCGCCGGAGCAGCGATATTCTGGCTCAGGCCCGATTTGGCTGCTGAAGCGCGCGAACGCCGTGGAAGCTACAATGCTTTGCTCAACGTTCCAGGTTCGCCCGCCACGCCACTGATTGAACAATTGCTTCGGTTCGGATTGCTCCAAGCCACTGAGGTGACAAGTCGGCGTGTCTACACTTTGGACTTTCCGGCACCCCAGCACGACGGGATCGCGACGATTAAGTGGAACGGCGTTAAACTCGCGTTCGCCGGTCCAGTTCCTCCGATGCTCAAGCTTGCGTTTCCGTCGATGACACTGGCCAGCATCGGGATTTCCGTCGTGACTGTTCTCAGCATGGTCGATGTTCATCGAGAGGATGCCGTGGGCGCAATCCGTGTTCGTCGTTGGGATCAGGTCGAGCACGCCTACCGGTCGGTGGCGAGCGCTGCATGCTCATTAGCGATCCTCTCTGTAGGCGTCTACCCAGCACCTTCCGAGCAGTGGTTGTTGGAAGTTCTTGCTTCCTTGCCTCAATTTGCGCACGTTCTTCGACAGGCTCGGCGAGTGTTGAGCCGGCAGATCACAAACGCTGGTGAAGCCTTAGCTGCCCATTCAGACTTAGCTGAGCTCCTAAGCTCGATTGCTCCACTCCGCGCGGAAAAGGTTCCAGGTGATCAGACCTTCGCCGCGACCGAAGAAGTGCTTTTGGCCGCGAATACCTGGGCAAATCTAGCGAGCTGGTTATCGCGTCGTGGAGCTGGAGAAGCTCTCGATGAACCTTACTTGGAAATGTTTCAGGCGGAGGGGAAAACACTCTGCGTTGATCCCTCACTTCTCAGGACCGGAGCGTATGAAACGATGGTCGCCTGGCGCAACCCGGTCGACATCCTTACAGAATTGACGGCTATCAATGACTCTTAGAGGCCGCGATTATTGCTGACATGACCGGGGTGTGGTCGAACGGTAATACGGAATAGCAACTCATGAAGTTTCTTCCACTCATTTGGGCTAACCTTTCTCGAAAACCTTGGCGCTCGATCCTGACATTCATCGGGGTCATCTTTGGTTTCGCTCTCTTCGCACTACTGCACTCAGTAGATCTTGCCTTTGAGACGAACATTCGAGCCGCTCAATTGGATAGGCTATTCAGTTTCAGTCGCGTGAGTTTGTTCGAAACTTTGCCGTTGGCCTACAAGGGTCAGATCGAACGCGTGCCTGGGGTGCAGTCGGTCGCTTATTCGGCGGTGATAAGTCCTGCCTACTATCAAGACCCGAGGAACCCAATTCTTGGAGGCGCAGTCGAACCACGCGGCTTTTTCGACTTCTACCGCGAACTGAAGTTACCGGCCGATCAGCTCGAAACTCTTGTGCATACGCGGACGGGGGCGGTTGTTGGTCTTGCGCTTGCGACCAAGTATGGGTGGAAGATCGGCGATAGAGTGCCACTCCACTCTGCCGTGAGCCCGAAACGCGACGGTTCCTCGGATTGGGCCTTCGATATCGTCGGCATCTTCGATGATCCTGATGACCATAGCCGCGCTAATCGGTTTATCGTGAACTATGACTATTTCGATGAGGAACGGACTCGCGGAAAAGGAGCCGTAACGTTCTTTTATGAGCGAGTGGACGATCCGAAAGAGTCGATCCGTATCGCATCGGATATCGATACCCTATTTAGAAATTCATCCCACGAAACAAGAACCCAAACCGATCGCGAGTTCTCGCGAGCACTCTTGAAGCAAATCGGCGATGTTGGCTTTATTACCCAGTCCATAGGGGTTGCGACGTTTTTCGCAATTTTGTTTCTTGTTGGAAATACGATCATGCAATCCGTCAAGGAGAGAGCGGCTGAGTTTGCCGTCCTGCGGACACTCGGATTCTCGATCCGCGTCATCGGGGCTCTAGTGGTTATCGAGGTGACACTGATTTGTGCCCCCGCTGCGCTCATTGGCGCATTTAGTGCGTCCACTGTCGGGCTGACAACAAGTGCGATTTTGCCGCAATTAGCTCAGGTCGCAAGCGCTATCCATGTCACACCGGCCACCGCTGGAGAAGCGCTTATCCTCGCTACGTTGCTCGCCGGTGTCTGCGCGTTGCCGTCGGTAATGGTTGTTTCGCGCATGAACATTGCCTCTGTCCTGACGAAAGGGTGATCGATGGAAATATCGTCGTGGCGGCAGATAAGAGCCACTACGTTGATCGGATGGCTCGGGATGCGCGACCGGTTGGGCTCTTCACTGGTAACCTTTGTCGGCATTACGGTTGTAGTGGCCGTCTTAGTATCTGTTTTGGCCATGAGCACTAGTTTCAAAGCGATGATGTCGGCGACCGGACGCGCGGACCGGGCTATCGTTCTAAACGGGGGCGCAGATTCGGAACTTTCTAGCTACTTGTCACATAGCGACGTCACCTTAATTAGCAATGCAGCTGGAATTGCACTGAGGAGCGATGGGACGCCCGTCGCATCAGCCGAAGTAGTTTCGACCGTCGACCTGTCAGGACTCGGCATCGATGGCAGCGTTACTGTACGGGGGGTTGGGCCCCAAGCACCGAATGTTCGCCCTGAGCTAACAATCGTGGAAGGAAAATCTTTTCAGGCGGGCAAGGCTGAGCTCATTGTGGGCAGCCGACTCCGGAAAGAGTTCCCGTTCCTTACCCTTGGCGGCCGGATTCGGATTGGCGACAGCGACTGGGCTATCGTCGGTGTCTTTAAAGCCGACGGCGGTACCCACGACGCGGAATTGGTAGGTGACGCTGAGTCTATGCTGTCGACGTTCCATCGCGATAGGCTCCAAAGCGTTACTGTGCTCCTAAAGTCGGACGCGGAGTTTCCTGCATTTAAAGCAGCCCTCACAACGAATCCGCGTCTTTCTGTCGAAGTCGCACGTGAGGATGTTTATTATCGCACAATTTCTAACGCGTTCGGAAGTTCACTGCGCTTCGTTGCATATGTGATGGGCGGGCTGATGGCCGGAGGAGCACTCGTTGGCTGCCTTAACACGATGTATACATCGGTCAGCCTGCGCGCAAAGGAGATGGGGACCCTGCGAGCGATTGGTTTTGGCAATTTCGCAATAGTATGTTCAGTGATGAGCGAGGCCTTACTGTTAGCTGTGTGTGCAGCATTTATGGGGCTTCTCCTCGGGTATCTGGCGGTGGGGCATGCTACTGCTGCAACGGTCGATTCTAATCTCAGCAAGGTGATATTTGAGATTCGGCTAACTCCTGACATAGCCATGGAGGGAGCCGGCTGGGCGCTGCTAATAGGCTTCGCTGGGGGACTCGCCCCTGCGCTAAGAGCTGTAAGACAGCCTATTGTTATGGCGCTACGGGCGCATGCCTAGAGCTGAAGTATTAAAACGGTCGGATTAGATCTTTGCCGCGTGAGAGTGCAGGTAACTAGCATGGACCTGAGGCTCACGCATCCGATGCTCGATCATCATGAAAGCGAGGTTCCGCGACAAGTCGACGAAGCTGGACTTGGCTTGACAGAGCCAACTCGCGCTGTCAGTTGGGCCGACAGTGCCTTTCGCCGGATTACAATCAACGTCTGGTTCCAAATACATAGGGTTCTCGGTGCTGAGGCTGGCCACGCTGAGTCGAATTTCCTATCAACACCGTCCCGTTGATCAAGTTCGATTTTCAAGGCCCGTGATGGACTGTATTTGGAGAGTCTAAATGACAAGCACAACTTCCCTAAGTACTAACTTTGATATAACGTTGCCAGACGTTGAAGAAGTCACACAAATACTTGAAAAGATCCGATATGATGCCAAGGTTCCCGCTATAGGCGCGGTCGTAAGCGTCGGAGGAAAAAGAGTCAGTGCAACGGTTGGGTGCGCGATGCTGGGCAATGAGAAGCCGCTTTCCATCAAAGGTCGCTTCGAAGTCTCCTGTATCATGAAGCTTCTAGTTTCCGTGGTGACACTACGGCTGGTGGAGCAAGGAAAAATTGATCTTGAATCTCCGATCTTGACCTATCTGCCTGAGTTGTCGACCGATCCTAGCGGAAAGGGCGATCGTATTCTTGTGAAGCACCTGCTATCGCATACTAGCGGGTATCTAGGTCCGGACATTGGAGAGGCGCAGGTCCGCTGGGGTTATTCTTGGGAAAAGTTCGTTCAGTTCTTTCTTCAGACACCGCAGATATTCCCGCCGGGATCGATATTCAACTACGAGCATACCGGTTTCGTGATTCTCGGCGAAATATTACTCAGAGTTACCGGCGAGGGCCCCTTAAGCCTCGTCACGAACGAAATAATCGATCCGATAGGTATCTCGATTGGAGGGTCTACGACTGATCTTCCTACATCGGACACCCACGTTGGAAGTCATGGATACCGCGATGGCTACGGCGTCGGTGACTTGGTCGCCGTGAGGCCTCCTCCGCCGTTTAGTCGGTTTTGGGAGGCCTCGTTGCCCGACATGACGCTCGCGTTGGAGGATTTTGTATCGATTGGTGAGGCGCTTGCCGGCTCGGCCGCGGGTAGTAGAAGAATAGTAAGGGACTCCATTGCGGCGCGATTGATCTCTCCCCTGATCCGAGCGCCGTCGGTGGAGGGGATGCAGGGTAGCGAGAGGGTTCCGATTTCGTTTGGGCCGGGCTGCGCGCAACCCCGACTTACTCCGACCCTATGGGGCAACAATGGGTCAGGATTCGGTCAAACCGCAGCTCTCAGGTTTAGTCCTCAGGCGGGAATCGCGCTCGCGGTGGGAACTAACGCATGGATCCCGTATGCCAGGGACGCCACCGTGCAAGAGCTCTTCCGCGCATTGACCGGAGCTGAATATGCGAAGCATTCGGCGGGCGAAGAGCTATTTGTGAGAACATCGATTTTGGGACCATATAGTGTGAAGGAGTTGGCGGGCAGGTATATTGGCAGCTTTATGAGCGAAGTGACTGCATCAGTCGACGAGCAGGATTTGCGACTAGACATTGGCGCGCCAGGCAAGCGCGCGCGCTATTCAATCTCAGTGCGCGCTCGTGGGGCAGATCAGTGCAAAATCGACTCCCAGCAGCCGGTTTCAATAGGCTTTTTTCCTCATCCCGTTTCAGGCCTCCCATACCTACATCTCGGCGTCAATGCCTATGCTCGCGCGTGAATCGCGGCGAATGCGACCGCGTCCGCAAAGCGGCGAAGACCAGTTGCGAGACGGAAGACCTTCGAGCCCGGTTGAACCGCGCCAGGATGCATCAAACGGGAATTCCGAAAAAAATGGACGATGATCGGAGAGCTTTGGCTAACTGTGCGGCATGGATCGGCTGGTTCACCGCGCGGGCGACCGTGAGGGCAACTGCGGTGCTCATGGATCAGACCCATCCAAAGATATTCGTTCCGCTAGCTCTGCTTCAAACAGCGATTATTGGTTGCCGCCTGCATGGCCTGGCTGGATAGTCATTGCATGCGAGAAATGCCGCTGCTTCCCTTCGCCACCAGAGAACAACCGGATGGGAAAAAAGCACTGCCTGAACGTTCCGTGAGGTAATCGGATCGGAAATCCACGCAGGATCAGAAAGTTCCTCGAGCACAGTCCGACCCATGCTTGATTTCGTGCAATCATTCAGAGCGCCGATCATAGGATCAACAGTATAACGGGTCAGCGACTTCCATATTTTAGGATCTGGAGAATAGTAATTCTTGTCGATTACGACGCTCATATACGAAAGAAAAATTACCATCGCGGATTGCTCCGTCCCTGGCTCTAGATGCAGGCAGCCACGTGACCTTGACGAGGAAAGAGATTTTCGGACGTGGCTCTCCGGGAGAAAGGCCCTCGCGTTCACATAGTCAAGTTCTACCTAATGGTTCAAAAAAGATCCTGGCTCGTGCATCATGTCATGTCACCGCAGGAGTCGTTCATTTTTGCCAGTTGACAAGTTTGGCCCCTGGCCTCGAACATTTTGAGGTTACGCAGTCCTTTGTATTTATAGATTACGGGGGCTATTTGCCATTTGATGCAGTAGTTGGCAAGAACAGGCTATCGACGAAGGCTGGCAGTCGGCTACGGGTATGACGTGCACAATTCGCTATCGAGTGTTTGGGCTCGTGCTCGGGCAGCGTAGCTGAACATGACAGTTTCAGGAGTGGCGGTGATGAAACCACATTTGCCCGTCATGGACGGGTTGCGAGGCACCGCAGCTCTATGCGTAATGGTCTTTCATCTTCAGGAACTGACCATTGGTCTCTCAAGGCCCGATAGTCTTTGGCTTCGCCATGCGTATCTCGCTGTCGATTTCTTCTTTTGCCTATCCGGCTATGTCATTGGATATGCCTATGATGATAGACGCGAGGAAGTGGGTGTGGCGGGCTTCTTCAAAGCAAGGTTAGTCCGATTGCATCCACTCGTGGTGCTCGGAGTATTGTTCGGATTGGCGAGCTATGTCCTCGATCCGTTTGCGTCCCTGATCCAGTCTGGCTCGGGCCTCGAGAGGCAAAATGCTCCTTTATGGAAGCTTGCCGTTGCTACAGTGGGTGGAATGCTCCTCCTCCCGGTTTCGAGTTTATCGGGACGCTATGGATCGATCCTTCCGCTTAACGAGCCGTCTTGGTCCTTAATGTGGGAATATCTCATCAATATCGTCTATGCGATCGTGCTTTGGCGGATGCCAACGCGCGGGCTAGCCATTCTGGTCGCAGTATCCGGCGGTGGCCTTATCTGGTGCGCGGTTGCAGCGGATACTCTTGCGTTAGGTTTTGCGTGGGGCCAAATGATTTACGGTCTCGCACGGGTGAGCTTCTCGTTTTGCATAGGCCTGCTTTTATACCGGAGGCATGTGAAAGTTCGGACTCCGCTGGGATTCGGCTTCCTTTCCATCTTACTTGTTCTGCTTTTCGTCCTGCCTCCGGCCGGCAACTCAGAAAGCGGAACAGTGGCCTCGAACTGGGCCTACGATCTGGTTGCAGTGGCTGTCATTTTTCCTCTTATAGTGGTTCTCTCGGCAGGCGCTGGGGGTGAAGGATTGATTGGTCGACTCTGTGCTTTTTGTGGGCGTATTTCTTATCCGCTTTATATGCTTCACTATTCGATCATCACGCTCTTCATAAATTATAATTTTACACGCGGCGTCAGCGACGCAGCGCTACCGTGGACTATCGCAATGCTCTCCGGCGCTGCTATTCTTTTCGCTTGGATTATACTGAAATGGGTGGACGAACCTCTACGTCGTAAGCTGGCGCGCCATATTCTCGGCCGCTCATCTATTACGTCGCTTGGTCAGTTTAGGTCTCTGAGCTCCGCACAATAATCGCCGTGCCCACGACGGGCAATCGGGCAATCCGTCCTTCGTGCCCAGATGGCGTGGCCTATCGTAGTACACAAAGCATTTTCCTTTTGCGGGGTAAGCGTCAGCTGAACCGCGTCTTGGCTGAGTGCGGCCGATCGGGATTCTGGCCGTTCTGGCTGGATGGTGGTCACGATGGAAGATGTTACGGCGGTCGGCAAGGAGGATCTCCGGAGTAGTCATACGAGGGCTCCGGAGGGGCCGGCGGAGGTTCTCACTGGGCCGGAGCGCCGGCGGCGATGGAGCACCGAGGAGAAGCTTCGGATTCTGGCGCAAAGCATGGCGCCAGGTTCATCACCGTCGTTAGTGTGCCGGCTGCATGGGATCAGCAGCGGCCAGCTCTACACATGGCGTCGTCTGTTTCGCTCGGGCGAGTTGACTGGGTTCGCGCCGATGACGGTGACGCCCGATCTGGAAGTGCCGCAGCTTCCGGCACCTGTGCCAGTCGCTGATCTTTCGCCGCCGCCCATCGGCATGATCGAAGTCGAGTTGCTGACGGGCGTGAAGCTGCGGCTCAACGGCGATGTCGACGAGGCGGCGCTGCGCCGGGTACTGTCGGCGCTGTCGTGATTGGCGTTCCGGCTCGGGTCCACGTCTATCTGGCGTGCGGCGCGACGGATATGCGCAAGGGCTTCGACGGTCTCTCCGCTCTGGTGCAGACGATGCTAAAGCTCGATCCGCATGGCGGTGCGCTGTTCGTGTTCCGCGGCAAGCGCGGCGATCTGATCAAGGTGCTGTGGTGGGACGGCCAAGGACTCTGCCTGTTCGCCAAGCGGCTGGAGCGCGGGCGGTTCATCTGGCCGCAGGCGAAGGATGGCTCCGTCACGATTACGAACGCGCAGCTCTCGATGCTGCTGGAAGGCATCGACTGGCGCGCACCGCTGCGAACCTGGCTGCCGCGCGACGATCAAGGTGAGAGAGCAGCGACAATCTGGATGAGAATCGTCGGGGGTGGGGCGGCGAAGCGCGGAGGGCGTAGCCCGCAGCGCGTAGCCGGCCCACCC
>Ga0070738_10001689_pt1 | contig 41252 bp, 30 predicted proteins | sample Coa_R2_2_FD_66446 | JGI IMG/M metagenome (GOLD analysis project Ga0070738, IMG submission 66446) | Surface soil microbial communities from Centralia Pennsylvania, which are recovering from an underground coalmine fire - Coalmine... | ecosystem: Environmental > Terrestrial > Soil > Unclassified ...
GAACTCGACGAACGGGACCTTCAGGACATCGAAGACCTCGTGAATCAGCACATCTTGAAGAACGAAGAAGTCCGCACCGAAATCATGGAAACCGACGCCGCCGTAAATTCCGGCGCGATGGCGTTGTTCGGGGAGAAATACGGCGACCGGGTGCGGGTGCTCTCGATTGCCGACGGGAGTTTCTCGAAGGAACTCTGCGGCGGCACGCATGTCAGCCGCACGGGCGATATCGGCCTGTTCAAGATAGTCAGCGAAGGCAGCGTAGCGGCCGGCATCCGGCGCATCGAGGCCATCACAGGCATGGCCGTGATCGAGCACCTGCGGAAAGCCGATGAGGTGCTGGCGATGCTGGGCGAAATTCTGCGCGCCAAGCCCGAGGAACTGGTCGAGGCGGCGCAGAAGCTTGCAGATACCGAGAAAAGACTCCGCAAGGAACTCGAAGCTCAACAGATGAAACGCGCCGCCGCGCAGGCGAGCGACCTGATCGAGCAGGCGCGCGTGGTGAAGGGCGTGCGCGTGGTATCAGCGCGCGTAGAGGGCGTCTCACGGCCCGCCATGCGGCAGATGGTGGACCAGTTGCGGGCGCGGCTTGGCAGCGGCGTGATTGCGCTCGGCGCGGTCTCTGACGGCAAGGCGGCGCTGATCATCGGCGTTACGCAGGACCTGACTTCGCGGCTCGATGCGGGGAAAATCGTCAGGGAGGCCGCGGCCCTGATGGAAGGCTCGGGCGGCGGACGCAAGGACCTGGCCGAAGCGGGCGGCAAAAACCCGGCGAAGATTGATGAATGCGTCAAGGCCGTGCCGGGAATCGTCGAAAGCATGCTCTAGAAATTGGTGATTGAACGGACCATGAGGAAATTACAAATTACGTTGCACTTCTGGGTCATGAATTGCGACCCCTGCATGTTTTCTGCCGGCGTTTAAAAGATGGCCCATGCCCACGGGGCGCTTCACCCTTTACACATCACGCTTCACTGCCGCTTTTTTATCTTGTTGACAATGGCAAAACCACGTTATAATTCAAGCGATTTCGGACGGCCCCACCTGTCCAGGCGGCGGGTGGTCGCGCCAGGCCGTTCCCGCAGGAAGATGGGTGAGATGGAATCCCGGCGAGTGCACGTCGGGCAGCGGGAGGGGATGAGTTCCGTTCCTCCAAGGAAAGCCGGAGGCTGGATCTCTATGCGCGTTTGTGTGAAGTCCAAATCGCCTGCCTTTCTTGCCGCCTGCGGCTTTTTCTTCGCTGGTTGCCTCCATATCGCGCCTTGCCTTCGCGCGGCTCAGATCGATGTGATCACCGATCAGAACGGCCAAAGCGTTTACGTCAACGCCAATGTGTCCGCTTCTGAGCCGCAGGAGTTTGAGGGCAGGCGGCTTCTCACCAGCCCGGCTGAGATTGATTCCATCATCGATCGCGTTTCCAGCCGCTATCAGGTGGATCCCAAACTCGTTCACGCCATGGTGCGCGTGGAGTCCAATTACGACCCCTCCGCCGTTTCGTCCAAAGGCGCCATGGGGTTGATGCAGTTGATTCCAGCCACCGCGCGGCGGTTTGGCGTCCAGAACCCTTTTGATCCCAGGGAAAACATTCAGGGAGGCGTAAGCTACCTGAAATATCTTCTGCACCTTTTTGGCGGCAACCTGCCGCTGTCGCTAGCCGCTTACAATGCCGGCGAGCAGACGGTGATCCGATCCGGAGGCATACCGGACATTCCTGAAACCGAGCATTACGTGCACGCCATCACGCGCCTGTATCAGTCGAAGAACGCGGACCTCGGCCCGGTAGCAGCGCCGACGGAGGAGAGAATTCCGCCGATCGTTCGCTACGTGGATTCCGAAGGAGTGGTCCACTTCACCAACGCCGAGTAGGAGGCACATTTGCAGGGCGAAGGAGCACGGTGATCTCAATCATCCATAAACCAAACACTACGAATGACAGGCAGGAAAAAAGAAGTCCTGCGACCTTGCGTTGGTTTGGGTTGTGGCTCGCCACGATGGTCGCGACCGGCATCCTGTGGCCGGCGGAAGGGAGCGCAGCCACGCGCCATCCTGAGCTTGCCCGCAAGGCTTACGCGCGCGCTGTCGAGCTTCAGCAGAAGCTTCAAGCCGAGCCCGTGCGCTCGCGCAAGGCGGCGGACTACGAGCGCGTCATCCGAGAATTCCGCAACGTCTATTATTACGACTTTGCTTACGTCAAGGCCCCCGTCGCAGCGAAAACCATGGGCGATCTCTACGCTGAAATGGGCCGGCAGTTTTCAGAGTCCAGCTACTACCAGGCCGCCATCAAGTCCTACCAGTACGTGATTTCGCAATACCCCGGTTCCAGCATGGCCGTTGATGCAGAACTTGCCGTGGGCAAAGTCTATCTGCAGGGGCTTGACGAATCCAGTCAGGCGGCGGATGCTTTCCGGGCATTTCTTGCAAAGTATCCGTCTTCGTCCCGGGCGGGCGAGGCGCGCAAGCTGCTGAAGGAAATTGCTGAGAAAGAAGCTCTGCAGAAGCAATCCACGTCCGAAAGCGCTCGGACCGAATCGAGCACAGGCAAACCGGGCAATCCAAATTCCAGCGGCCCGGTTGAGGTTACGGAAATCCATAACTGGGTCGGACCAAACTACACACGCGTGGTCATCGGAGCAAACGGCCCGTTCCAGTACAACACGCTGCGCCTGTCGAATCCTGACCGCATCGTTTTTGACCTGCCAAACACGCGGGCGACTCGTGCTCTGCTGAAGAAGAGCGTCCCTATCAATGGCGCCTTTCTCCGGGACATTCGCGTGGGCCAGTTCAAGCCGGACGTTACGCGCATCGTGCTGGATGTTAAAAATATTAATGATTATTCCGCCTTCCCGCTGCCGAACCCATTCAGACTGATCATCGACGTCCACGGGACAACGACATTGGCGGCGAAAAGCACTCAGAAAGAGCAGGCATCGGTTGCTGGGGCCGCGAAGGAAATGAACCACGAAGCGCAGGCATCGGCAGAAGAGAAAGCCCGTTCCGAGAAGACGCCAGCGGCTGTGATTCCAAAACCAGAAGTTGGGCCTTCCACGCGCATCGCCGAAAACACGCCACACAGAACGGCATCCGCCACTGAACCCCAAACACTGGCCGTGAAAGCCGAATCCGTGGCCCCATCCGGAGATTCCGAAAGGATGGGAATGAAATCGGCCTTCGAAGCCGCCACCGTACGCAGAAACCTCGGGCCGGCAAAACCCGACGTGAGTGCTTCCATTCCCACTCATACGGCGGAAACCGGGAAGTCGAAGACCGAAATCGCATCCGGCCGCAATGTTTCGCCTGCGAAGAAGCGGAAAACAGAAGTTGCGTCGAATAACACGGAGCGCGAGGAGGTCCCCATCTCCACCAGGCCGGCTTCCCCGATAGGCGACGGTTCTCAAACCCTCACGCGGGCGCTCGGACTGAAGGTGGCCCGCATCGTGATCGATCCGGGCCACGGAGGATTTGATACGGGAACCATCGGGCCCACGGGCCTCGAGGAAAAGAACGTTGTCCTCGACGTTGCCCTGCGCCTGCGAAAGCTCTTTGAAACGCGCACCGACAGCGAAGTTTTTATGACGCGCAGCACGGACACTTTTGTCCCGCTTGAAGAGCGTACCGCCATCGCCAACGAAGACGGCGCGGACCTCTTTATTTCAATCCACGCCAACGCAAGCAGTGACCGCGAAGTGCGCGGAATTGAGACTTACTTCCTGAACTTCACAAGCGACCCGGACGCCCTTCAGCTTGCGGCCCGCGAAAACGCTACGTCCCAGGAATCCGTCCACCAACTGCAAAACCTGATCAAGAAGATTGCGCTCAACAACAAGATCGAGGAATCGCAGGAGCTTGCTCGCGACATCCAGACGGTGCTTTACAAGCGCATGTCGAGGGTCTCTCCCGGCCTCCACAACCGTGGCGTGAGAAAGGCCCCGTTTGTGGTCCTGATCGGGGCCAATATGCCATCGGTGCTGGCTGAAATTTCCTTCCTCTCGAACCCTCAATCTGAGCACCTCTTGCGGCAGCCCGAATATCGCGAGCAGATCGCCAAGGCCCTTTTTAACGGTATCGAAGACTACATCTCGAACCTGGGCAGCGTTCGCGTAGCGCAGCGTACGCACTAGTCGTACGGCGCGCGATGCCGGATATCGCTGACCAACGAAGTGGGCAGTGTGCCTCCTAATTCCGCCGCCTTCAACCCCCGCATCTCCCCTTTTATTTTCTGCTATGCTTAGGTAGATGAAGTTCGTCACCCTCCTCAGTATTACGTTATGGGCCATGCTTGCTTCAGCCGCCGCCGTGGCCGGCTCTCAGCGCGCAACGATGTTGAATCTTGCGACCCTGCCGAAATGGCAATTGGAGAACAGGCAGAGCGCAACGCTGAGCGATGTGCGGCAGTTTGGAGTCGAGCCCGCAGTCGATGCCGAGTACGGCGTAACGCGTGTGGAAATCAGGACTTACCGCAGGGAGAATCAGACCCTGCAGGCCGTGGTGGAAAAGGCACCCGATCCGTCATCGGCGTACGGTCTGCTGACTTTCTACCAAAACACGTTGATGAAGCCCGAAAAGGGAATGAAGCTCGTTATGGTCGGACCTGATCAGGCCCTCCTCGCGCGCGGCGCGTTTTTTGCCCGCGTAATGCGGCCTGCAAAAATCTCCGATGAGGACTTCCACTCCGCCCTGATGGCCATCGCCGGCGAGGCGCCTTCGGCAGACGATATGGCCCTGCTCCCGCCTTCGCTGCCGCCGCAGGGAATCATTCCAGGTTCGCTGAAATATGTTCTGGGGCCCGTAGCCATGCAGCGCGCCCTCCCTTCATTTCCGGCAGACCTGGTGGGCTTCCAGAAAGGCGCTGAACTGGAGGCGGCGCAATACGAGCACGCGGGTGGGCCTCTAACGCTCATCTTCATTGATTACCCGACCAATTCGATTGCGCGCGAGTGTTTTGGAGCGATGACCCAGCGGCTGGGCATTAACGAAAAAAGCGGCCCCGATGCGCTTTATGGAAAAATCACTGGCAGCTTCGTTCTCCTCGTGCAGGACGCGCCCTCAAAGCTTGTCGCAGACCATCTGATGGGACGGTTGACCATCGAGAGGGAGGTCAGCTGGGACCAGCCGCCGCCCGGCAGCACAACGGTAGTACAGATGCTTCGCCTGATTGTCGGCAATATTGTGCTTGTGCTTCTGTTGATTGGAATGGCGGCCTTGGCCGGGATTCTGCTGGTCGTTTCGCGACGATTGGCGGCGAAATGGTTTCCGAATTCAGATTGGGCCCAGGGGTATGAAGGCTCGATCATCCGCCTGAACCTCAAATAGCACTAACCCTAACCTGCATCGGGACTTAGGCAAGAACCAGCCGAAAATTAGGACAAATTTGAAAATTTCTCAGCATTTTCGGCGAAAGTCGACGCCATGTATCATGTTGTAAATAAGCGACTTATTATTCAATTATTTCCTGAAAAATCGCTTGACACGGCTGCCCGATTTTAATTACACTCCATGCGAGTTTAGATGGCGGGGCGCGTCCGCCATTCTATTCTCCTCTCATAAAGATGCTCACCCGCAGATCCATGGGATCAGATGCCCTGCTGTCGGGTGAGCATTTTTGTTTTGCCGGAAGCTGGAACCACATAAACGCCTTCAGCAAATTCCGCGCTCGTTTTGGCTGCTGCATACACATTCGCCGGATTGCCCAGGTTCGCCGACAGGTCGCAAATCGCTGCAGAACGACGAGATATTTTGAAAACCACTTGCGGCAGCGACCGCATCCTGAGAACGCTCTTGAATATTTGTGCCGTCGTCAAGTACGATTAAAAGGAAAACCGACGTAATGGGTTGCCTTCTGCCTTGACGGTTGTTCCCGGCGGTTTAAGCCCGCAGTGAGTTGCAGCGGCGCGAATTTCGCGTAACGCCATGAGAAGATAGAAACTGTGGACGCTGAGCAGTGGGATCAATTGTGCCTGAAGCAACAGCATAACGCAGGTGAGACACCCAACGGCAGTTCGCCTTTCAGCCGGCGTAGCTCAGTCGGTAGAGCAACGGTTTCGTAAACCGTAGGTCGGGGGTTCGATTCCCTTCGCCGGCTCCACGTTTTCCTTGAATTTCTAGCAGTAACCGGACACAGAGTCCGGATTCACATGACTTGGGGCGGTTGCTTGACTCCAACGCGGTCATGAACCCGCGCGGGCAAATAAGGCTCAGCACCTTAGACCACGCGGGGAAGCAACGGTTGTGCCGACCTAACGCCGGAGAGACGATATGCGTCGAGCAGACCGAAATGAACGGGGAAGGACTGGCGTCCAAGGCGACGTACAGATTCCCGCCATTCCCGCTGAGGCTTCCCATTCAGGGTAACCTATTTCTGGGCAATAAGTACCTGGCCGGGTTGACCGGAGAGAAGCGGGTTTGAGGCTGCGCTTCTCGGGGTATCCTTGCTGAAGTTTTCCTGAAACCTTCGGGAGTTGCGGCAGTCAATAGATAGGTTTGGGACGCCGGATGTGTTTTCTGCACCCCCTCGCCGAACCTGAGGAGCCCGTAGCAAAGTGACCTTGCTGAGAGAACTGACGGAACTGCTCGCTTTCGGTTCGACCGACTTCGCGCGGGATTCTCTGCCCATCCCTGCTGATTTAAAGACGCCTTACAAAATTGAGCGTTTACTTGTTGGTCCATCCGACAAACGCGGATCTTTTGACGAAAAGGCTGTGGACGTCCCCTTCGTCTTCCGGCATCAGGGCCGCTTTTACATGACTTACCTAGGCTTCGAGGGAATCGGTTACCAGACGGGTCTGGCTTCTTCACCAGACCTCTTGAACTGGCGGAAGGAAGGCGTGATCTTGCCGCGAAATCCGAGGGCTAACATCCTCCGGTACAATGCGGCGATGACTTGGATTCTGAGAGAGAACGATGTATTTGGGCCAGGAAGGCTGAAAAAGATAAGAGGTCGCTACTTGGGCACCTACCTTGCGATGCCAGGCTCGGGCTACGAGACCGGCCCGGGAGTTATCGGACTTTGCTGGAGCCGCGATCTGCGTCATTGGGAGATTGAGCCGCCCTGCCTTCTTCCCCAAAACGGTACGGAGTGCGAAAAAGCGGGACTCTACAAGGCCTGTCTTGTGGAATATCGCGGTCTCTATCACATTTTCTACAATGCAAAAAACCGGGCCAGGGGCTGGCGGGAGCAGATTGGGGTGGCGACTTCCCGGGACTTGAAAACCTGGGTCCGGAATCCGGCCAGTCCAATTCCGCAAAACGGTCCCGCTGGCAGCTTCGATGAGCGGTTTGCCAGCGACCCTTGCGTCCTGAAGTACAAGAATGAATGGGCTGTTTTCTACTGCGGGCTGGACCGCAAGGGCGTGGCGCGTGATTTGCTTGCGCTTTCGCGTGACATGGTCCATGTCCGGAAGTGCGAAGGATCCCCGATTGCGCCAGGACCCAAGAAAACCGTGGATTCTATTGATGCCCACAAGCCCTCAATCATCATACACTGGGGGACAATGTATCATTTCTATTGCGCCGTTTCTCACGAATACGGAAGGGGGATTTCCGCAGCTGCGTCACGCCCTGGCCAAAGATCCGTTAGAGCGACAGGGAAGCGTTCTAATGTGCCTCGACGACTTTCAATCCATTCCGAGAACTGAATGGAGGGCTGCTATGAGAGGAAAGTTTTCGCGCCGCCGGTTTCTGGAAAGCATTCCGCTTACTTTTGCCGCGGGCCGCGCGCTGACGATCCCCTGGACATCTCTTGCGGCCACACCTTTCCCGGGACAGTTCCAGCCCAATTATGATTCACTTTCCGCATACCAGATTCCGGAATGGTTCAAGGAAGCGAAACTCGGCATTTTCCTGCACTGGGGTATCTATTCTGTTCCTGCCTATTCGAGCGAATGGTATCCGCGCCTGATGTATCTCCGAAAGAGCCCCGTCTTCGATTGGCACCGCAAGCACTGGGGGCCGCAATCAATGTTCGGCTACAAGGATTTCATTCCCATGTTCCATGCGGAAAGGTGGAAGCCGGAGGAATGGGTGGACCTCTTCAAACGAGCGGGCGCACGGTATATCGTCCCGGTGGGTGAGCACTGCGACGGTTTCCCCATGTACGATTGCACATTCACACGGTGGTGCGCCAGCAAAATGGGCCCGCAGCGCGACATTGTGCGCGACCTCAGTCGCGAAGTGCGTAATCAGGGTCTGAAGTTGGGCGTTTCCATTCACCGCAACTGGCACTATTCGTGGTACACCTACGAGAGCGATTTTGACACGAACAATCCCCTCTATTCCGGACTCTACGGCAGGCCCCACGTTCCCGGCCCGCTCATCAACGAGTTTTCAAACGACGTCTTGCAGGTAGCCCCGCAATGGTTTCTCCAGGACTGGCTTTCGCGGACTACGGAGATTATCGACAAGTACCACCCCGATCTCATCTGGCTCGAATGGGGCGTCCAAGCCGAGGAATTCAGGCCCTATAGGACGGAACTGGCCGCGTATTACTACAATCTGGCCGGGCAACGTGGTCAGGAAGTCGTCCTGACTTACAAGGGCGATGCTTTCCCCGAACACGCCGCCGTGCAGGATATCGAACGAGGCACAGAAGCTGAAATTCGTGCCCTCCCCTGGCAGGCTGAAACCTCTATCAGCAGGAAGTCTTGGGGCTACGTCGAGGATGATGAATACCGAACGCCCGGAGAGATCATCCATGAATTTGTGGACATCGTGAGCAAAAACGGCAACATGCTTCTGAATTTCGGCCCCAAGCCGGATGGCACATTCTCTGAAGAAGCCCTCAATATTGCCCACAGCCTAGCCCAATGGACCGGGGTGAATGGAGAAGCCATATTCGGGTCGAGCCCCTGGAAGATTTACGGCGAAGGGCCGACGAACTACAAGAGCGGTACTTTTGGAGAATCCAAAACCAGCGTTTCCGCTTTCACTTCGCAAGACATTCGCTTTACAACTAAGACGGGGGCCATCTTTGCCATCTTCCTTGCCTGGCCGGAGCGGCAGGCTGTGATTAAGGCGCTTGGCAGCAACTCGCCATATGCCCCACCCAAAATCTCGGAGGTAAAGCTCCTCGGCGAGGATGCGAAGCTCAGGTGGCATCGGACTGGGGAGGCTCTGGTGATAGATACGCCTCCAAGGAAACCTTGCGATCATGCCTACGTTTTCAGTATCCGATAGCATACGAGAATTTGTCGCAATTTGAGGGCATTCCCTGGTCTATGCCAGCGCATTGAGGTGACCACGCTGCAGAGCGTCAGGCGACCCCGGAGGAAGCGATCGCAGCCTGAGAAGTGCTGCCCGTTTATTTCTGTAAAAGGAATTCCGGATTCAGTCCTCGAGCAAGCAAAACTGGTCGTTTCGCCATTGCCAGATCGGATGCCCTCAGCACAATGTTCGAGCTTTTGTTTCCGTCCGCTCTCAGAAAGATTGCAGTTCCGCGGGATGCGCAACAGCCACCCAGGAATGCATCTTCTACCTAATCCAGATGGATCACCGGGGGTCCCATTATGGGCGGAAGCCGACCGGAAACTGTCAATAACGAGGTCCTCTACGTTCTTCGCTTCGAGATTTATCACGGAATCGAATGACCACGACCTTAACGGCAAGGAGGGCTCACTCGAATGCGTTCCGCCCAGACCCGGAAGTCACGGGCTTGTGAGGGTAACCAGGAACGTGCATCTTGCATTCGCGGACGGCACGCCGTTTTTCCCCCTGGGAACGACGTTATACAACTGGGTGCATCGGGAGGCAGCATTGCAGGAAGAAACACTCCCGACGCTAAAAAGGAATCCTTTTAACATAATCCGCTTCCTTGTGTTCCCAAAGTGGTACATGTAAAACCGCGTCGAACCGCGAACTTACGCTTACGTACAGGAACCCGGCGGCAAGGTTGACTTCACGCGTCTCAATTCCCCCTATTTCCAAAACATCGAGCGCCGCGTGCGTGACTTGATGGAACTGGGCACTCAGGCGGACTTGATCCTCTTTCATCCCTATGGCAAGTGGGTTTTCCCAAAATGGATCCGCAGCAGGATGACGAGTACCTGCGCTACGCTGTCACTCGGGTCGCTCCGTATCGCAATGTCTGGAGGGCAATGGCCAATGAGTTCGACTTTATAGATCCACCCAAGGATTGGGACCATATTTTCCAGATGGTCAACGCACTCGACCCCTATCATCATTTGCGCGGCATTCATAAGCGATACATGTTGTACGACCATGCCGAACCGTGGGTCACCCATTGCGTAATCCAGCTTCAAACTGGCGACGGTTACGCTGTGGCCTTGGGCGCACGCCCGAAATATAACAAGCCGGTGATCATTGATGAATACGGTTACGAAGGCAATAATGGAGCCCGCAGGGGGAATCCATCCGCCCACCGGGAGGTTTTGCGATACGGGGACTTTGCCATGGCAGGAGCTTACCGCTCGCACCGCGAAACTTACGTGCATCCCGGCGATATTCTCTGGTGGGCCGTGGGAAGTACGCTGGTCGGTGAAAGCCCGGCGAGGCTCGCCTTCCTGAAGAAAATCTTGTCGGAAGCCCCCTATCAGAATCTGGAACCAAATCCTTCTATCATAAAGGGTGGCGTGGCCCTGGCCGTCAAAAACGAGTATTGTCTGCTCTACTTCTCGGCAGCAAACCTCAAGTACATCGCGGAGGTTCAGATTGAGGGAGCCGGGCCGTTCGACCTTGAGTTGATTGGTCCCTGGCTGATGAAAATCTACAAGGTTGGCCTGGTCAAAACGGGACACCATGCCTTCAGGCCCAAATGTACGTCGAGCCTTCTGTGGATAACTCGCAGCAGCCAGAGCAGCAGTGTCACCCGTTCGATCGATGAAATCCTCTGGCATTCCCAAGTGGAATGGGAATCAAGGTTGATGCACGATTAGCCTCACCACGAGAACTTACTCCCGAAACCCATCTTGAGGGCAGCTTGTCGTTGTAATCCAAGGGAAGAGGTGCAGGCTGCATCGCCGCACTTCCTGATCCAAATATGGCAACAATCGTTCGTACTGTTACCGTTGTGATGCCGAAACCGGGTTTCCTTCGGCGCAAAGTATCCGGCAGGGGCGTCCCTAGTTTGGGCCATTCGGCCCCTGACCGGGAGCGGTGCCCACGACGAGCCTGACCCTGTTTTGCTTTTCCCTCTGTTTCTGGGCTGCCATGGAGATCGCGGCCAGGCGCTTCACCATTTCCGCCACCTCAGCAGTGCGGTGCGTCCTGCGATAAGCCACAATCATGTGATAGATCGCAGTCTGGTCTGAGGGGTCAACTTCAAGCGCCCGCCGGGATTCCCTGATCACATCGTCCATGCGCCCGGCCATCAGTTCAAGCTGGGCAAGATCATCATAGGCCAAAACGAAGTCGGGCTTCTTTTTCACCGCGCGGGTTGCGGCTTTTAGAGCTTCCTCAAATTCCGGTGAGCCGGGATGAACGCCCTTTCGGATCATAATTTCAGCCAGAAGGTAATTCAGGACTGCGTTATCGGGGTCCTGCTGAAGGTGCTCTCGAACGTAGGTGAGAGAGCGGTCGAGGTGATTTTGCTGAATGAGTTCAATGCCCATGGCCACGCTGGACATCTGCTGCGATGGCTTCAGCCGGCTGGCGAGTTCGAAATCGGCTGTGGCCTTCGTGTAGTTTTCAAGCTGGACATAAAGAACTCCGCGCTCTGCATGCAACTGCCATGAATTGGGCATCAGCCGCAGGCCGGCGTTAACGACGTCAATCCCGACTTGATAGGAGCCGTGGTCAAGCGAGATCGTGCCCAGGTCCAGATAGTTACGAACATCGGTGGGGGCTAGAATTATGGCGCGCCGCAGGGCGGCAACGGCCTTATCCGTTTCGCCTTGAGCTTCAAAACAGGATGCGGCAAGGTTGAGCGCATCGACATTCGGATGCGGCTCCTGGAGCAGCGGCTGCAGAGTTGTTATCGCTTGCGCGTAATGATCAGCTTGATATTCCGCCACTCCGAGGTTATATCTCGAGTGCCAATCCGCTGGCTGAAGGGCCAGAATGCGGCTGAAAACAGGAACGGCCTCCGCTGCGTGTCGATCTTCGAGCAGACATCCGCCGAATTCCGAAAGGGCAGTGACATTGTCTTGGATCACGTCCTTGCTTTTCTCAAAATGGGTCACGGCAGCGTTGCAATCTTTGGCCTCAAATGACAAAACGCCCAGCATCGCATGGGCCGTCGGATCATCGGGCCGCAGCCGGACTATGCGTTCCAGCAGCGGTCGTGCAGAGGCCGCGTGGCGGCTGTTGTATTCAATCTGAGCCGCACCTTCCAGCGCCGGCAGAAAATCCGGCTGCAACCGAAGAGCATTCTGAAACGCCTTCAGTCCGTCGCCTGTCCGCTTCATCGTGGTCAGAACGATCCCCTCAAGCGCCCATGCCCTGGGGTCCTTGGGCTGGGCCTCGACGAACTGCTGTGCCAGACGCAGGGCCATTTCAAGATTTCCGGACCGCAAAGCCTCAGTAACTGTCTGTGCGCTGGCCGCCTGCGTCTGAGCCCGCACATCCAGAGCCAGGACCATTGAAAAGGACACGAAAGCTCGGACGAGAATTGAAATACAACGTGATTCCTTCGTCATCGTGCTTTCTCCTGACGCACTTAGCAGAACCCATACTGGGAACCACCGTTCACGTGTTCGAACAATTTCTACGTTAACAGCCTCCACTATTAGCAGACAGTACTTAAGAAGCTAACCAGGACCCTGTTCATTCCATCGAAAAAGAGAGCGTCTTCCTGCCCTGAAAAGCCGTAACCTCTTGAGGTTCTCCATGGAAACTGTAATGCGGACAAAAGACATTCAATTGAAGAGCAGCGAACTCGTAGCTGCAGTTAGTCCACCCCGCTGTTTTGCTGCGAGGATAATTTGCGCCATTATGTCCCGGTACTTATCGAAAGTGTCATCGACAACTGTGATGGTGGGAATCTGATAGGGACTAAGATTAAGGTTCTTCGGATCGAAATAATGAAATCCTGACTCGTGGACCCCGCTGCTCCCTCTCCCCGGCGCGGGAGAACTCAGGTGCTGAAAGGCGCGGACATATTTCAGCGTGGCTTGCGGCCAGGCGGGGTCCGAGAACACCTGAAAGACTGGTATAGTCGACATCAACGCATCAAAATACATTTCGCCGCAGGCAAGCACACCGGGAAATTGCTGAGCCAACCCTTTCACGAGTTCACGGGTTCCCTCGAACATGTCGGCCTTGGTATTGTTGATCCAGCCGCCTGCGATATCAAGGAAGTAAGCATCCACTCGGAAGCGCCTGATGAAGTCTGAAATCCGTTCAGAAAGCCATTGCCGCCAAGATGAAACTCCCAGATTCATCCATGGCATCCAGCCCTCCATGTGACGGTCGTTGTCCCAATCCACCCAATCGAGGTAATAAGGATTACCATCGATCTGCGCAGTACCGCCGTCCGAAAACCTGGAATAAACGGAAAGGAGCCTGTTGGCGGAGTTGGCGCCAAACATCGGTACAAAATGGAATCCCATTGCACGCCCCTGATGAATCAGGGTCTCAAGCCTCTCAGCACCGCCCAGCCGCTTGTCCGGCTGATAGAGCGGATAGTTCCAGTAGTACCGTCCATCCCAGGCCGGCAGGAAGACCAGCACTCGCTCCGGCGATATCTGTGTCGCCACCCAACGCAGAATACGCAGCATCTTCGCGTAATCATTGAAGATGTACCCCGTCCAATGCATTCCATGCAGGGACACAACCAGTGCGATCTTTCGAAACCATGTTGGAACATCCTCACGAGTTTCCCAGTTTGGGATGTTGAAAGCGCGCTCAAGATGGTCGTAGTGTGGCTGAATCGCACCTTCCATAGTCGCTGCACGGCCCGCCCGCCAGACAGGGCTCTGGATTGAGTTCTCCCTCTCCCAGCCCGCCCGCTCGTGAACGATTTCCACCCGGTAGCCTTTTTCGCCCGGCTGAAAATAAAAACGGCTGGCACGTACGCGTTCCGCAAGCACTGAAATGAAAAAGTGTTCCTGCATCCCAGACCGCACTATAACGAGCGGCGTATCCATGCCGCGGGCAATAAACAAGTCACCGCCGCCGAAGGGATATCCAAAAAGCAATTCGTCATCCTTCGGATCGAAAAAACCCGCCGCTCCAGCCGAGATTTCCCCACGCGGCACGCCCCGAATGATCGCCGCAATCGACTTGATGGGTTTCTCCATTTCGGCGCTGACATCCCACTCGATAAACGATCCGTTCTTCCGGATCCGCGCATGGAGTTGGCCCGGCGCACGCTCTTGATTTCCGGCCCAGACGAACTGCGAACAGTTGACTTCCAGCCCCCCGGCTTTTTCTTCAGCCGTCATCCGGGTGATATCGAGGCCGTAAGTATTCTCAAACGTATAAACCCGAAACGAAAACAGGAGGCCTTCAAACTGCACGGAGGGCTCGGGGAAGTCGAAGCTGAACTTCATGAAACTCTTCCCACGCGGGGGGATGAAAACGTCTGAACTGGAAGTCAGCGGAACGATGCGCGCCAAACTCACACTGCTTCCGCCCGAGGGGGCCAGCAGGCCGGCGCCTGCTGCTCCCATTGTCTTCAGCACAGTGCGGCGGGAAACTCTCCTCGACATCAAGACCTCAGGCTGCTGGAAACCGCTGCTTCAGAGTGGGGATTACTTGACGAAATTCTCACCTGCGCGGTTCACGCCGGGAACACATTCGCTTTCCAATAAACGACGTACCGCTGGCCGTGCACCTGATAGAGCGGGACCATCGGTACCAGGCGCCCCTGAAATGCCGTCTGAAAGGCAAGCGGCTTGCCCTCCGCGCGTTCCACCCAACGCATCGGATCGCTTGTGACCGTCTCGATTGTCGGTGCATTCACGGCGATGCCACCGGGCGAGGTGTTATAGCCAATATAGGTGTTCTCCTGGCTCAGACCGCTTTCGCCCAACAACCCTGCCAGTACCAACGGACCGTACATCATCGCCTGCTGCGTCTCATCGCCCGGAATTGGCGCCGCATGCAGGCTCATGGGGATGCTGACCTCCACCCGGTCGCCGTCTTTCCAGGCGCGAACCAGCGTCAGATAACTTGAAGGGCTTGAAAAGGCCGCCAGCGGCTGCCCGTTGACCTTGACGGTCCCTCCTTTCACCGCCCAATATGGAACCCGGATGTTGATGGCCAGCGGGGTCGGGCGTTGAACATGCAGTGTGAGCGTTGTTCCTTCCTCCTCGGGAAACTTCGTCTCCTGACTCAGCCGAACTCCCTTCTCCGGCCAGTTCACCTCTGAGGCGATGAAGAGGTTCACGTAGATGGCATTCTGATCATGGAAATAGATGGTGTTGTTGAACTTTGAGAATTCTTCCGCTCCCGTCCCCGTGCAGCACCAGAACGAGTCATACGGCGTGTTGTAGTACTTCCACCAGCCGCGCCCCAGCGGCAGAAAATAGCTCTTCAAGCCGTTCGGGTCCTGCGTTCCCAGGCGGCTGTTGAAAAGCGTCCGCTCGTAGTAATCCATCGCCCGCGGGTCCGCTGTCCATCCGTAAATGTGCCGCGTCAGCTTCAGCATGTTGTACCCGCAGCAGCATTCCTCCATATTCTGCCCGACTTCCTTCCCCAACTCGCCCGGCCGCCCCACCCAGTGCTCGTCATAACTCGTCCCGCCAGTGCAGTAAGTACGGCGTCCCGTGACTTCCTCCCAGAAGTAAGCGGCAATACGGTGGAAGCGCCTGTCGCCAGTCACTTCATACTGCCTGGCCGCGCCAATCATCTTTGGGATATTTGTGTTGGCGTGAAGTCCGGTCAGTTCGTCCCGATACTCGGCAAGCGGATCAAAAACCGCGCGATGATCAAATCGCCGCGCCGTATGCAGGTACTTTTCTTTCCCTGTCACCGCATAGAGGTTGCACAGCACCTCCAGCATTCCGCCCTGTTCGACTTCCAGTACGCGCTGCATGTGATCATCGCTGAGCGGGGCCGTCCATCGCCCGACCCAATCGGCCATCCCCTCAAGTGTCTGGAGCGCCTGCTCGTTGCCACAGTGCGTGTACATGTCCAGGTGCCCGGCCATGATCTTGTGCAGAGTGTAAAAAGGCGCCCACACCGGAGTGCCATCCCGCAGCCGGTCAAAAAACGTTTCCGGAAAAGCGCTCAGATAGCCGTTGCCGTGCTTCTTCTGGCACTCCGCCAGTATTGATACCAGTTCGTCCGCTTTCTTCTTCAGTTCCTCATCTCCGGTAGCTCCGTACATCAGCGCCGCCGCGGAAAGATAATGCCCGCCGGCGAAATGCCCCCGCAACTCACAATCGGGTTTTTCCCATCCGCCCAGAGGCTCCGCCGTGGAAGTCAAACCCGCCTCCAGGCGGAACGTGTGTGCCAGGCGGTCGTTTGGGAGCATATGGAGATACTTCTGGTTGGCCTCCATCTGCTCCTTGAAAATACCGTCCAGCAGGCGCACCTGCTGATTGGGAAATGGCAGGACTTTCCACGGCACGACTTCATGAGTAACAGATTTTCCGCCCTCTACAACCGTATCCACTACGGGATTCTGAGGAGGATTGGCGCTTAAAGATCGAGGAAGCACAGCCCCTGCCGCTGTCAGTGCTGCGATGCCGATAAAATCTCTTCGGTTAAGATGTCCGTTCTCGCTCATGGGTAATATGCCCTCACGGTTAAGCTAAGAGACCAATACTGTCTCCGATACTCAATTAGAACGACAGTTTAGCCGCGAACTGAATCCAGCGAGGTAACAACTGGCCTGTCACCCTGCCGAAGATTGCATCCGTCATCCCCGTATCGACACCGGTCAGGTTTGGATGATTAAAGATATTGTAAAACTCAAATCGCAGCTCCAGATTTGCCCTTTCGGTAATCTGCGTATTCTTGATCAGCGCCAGGTCTGTTTCTGCGAAGCCGGGCTCCCGGAACTGCTGGGTTTTCTCATTGCCGTTCGCTCCCAGCGAGGGGGCTGTGAACTGCCCGGGCGAGAAGATCGTACCATTGAGGAAAGCGCTCCGGGAAGTATTTTCGTGATAGCTGGTCACGTCAGGATAAGAGTAATTGTCGCCGTTCGCCAGATAGTCGCCACTTCCTGGAGCGAAGCCAACTATCTGTCCACTGCTGTTATAAAGGGGGAGGAAAGGCGCGTAATTGGCGACCGTGAACGGGTAGCCAGTCTGATAAATGGAGGTGCCGCTCAACATCCAGCCATCGGAGACGTGACCCAGCCACCCTCGGCCCTGACTCAGCCCGGGGATTTGATACGTTCCAACAATTGAGATCCGGTTCGGGGAATCCCACACCGAAGGGCCGTAGTACTGATGCGGGTTGTCAGGCGTAGGATAAACCCCAGCGTCATCACGAGAATAGGAGCGCGTGTATGAAGCATCAATGAACTTCCGGCCGAATCTTCCTCGCACGTCAAAAACGATGCCGTTGTAATTCGAGACTCGGTCATTCGTTGTGTAGAATATCTCGCCGAAGCTGGGGTTCAGGCGCGATGGCACGCACGGCCCTCCCTGCGGGCAGTGTCCCGGCAGAAGGAGGTCGCCCGGCAGTTGGTTGATATCGACTCCGTAGCTGACAGCCGTAAGCTGGCTTCCTCCCGACAGGAGATACTTCGCATGCGAGCCCGAATACCCAACACTGGCAACGAAATTACGCGAGAGCTTATGCTCAAGCGTGGCGGAATAAATATACGCAACCGGTGACAGAAGATTAGGATTGATTGCTCCGATGTTGTTGTGAAGCCCGACGATCCCCCCGTGATCGTTTAGCTGGCCGGCCGGAAAGCTCGGGTAGGTATATCCGAATGGATAGGTATCACTGGTGCCGAGAGTAAACAATGGAGGCGTCGAGGTTCCTGAGAAAAATGTTGGAAAGATCAATCCGGGTGGATTGCCGCGAAATTCTTCCTGAACGTTGGCAGAGGTCGGCCAGTTGTGAAAGACCCCCGCACCACCGCGCAGGACCCATTCATCCGAGCCCTTGATGTTCCAGGCGAACCCGCCTCTAGGGCTGAAGATATCCGTTATTGAGTGATTGAGCGCGTATTTGTGCTGAACCACGTAGCCATTGGCAATCTGCTGATCCGTGGTCTCCCCGGGGCCGAAGAGAAAATTCCCGAACACGGTTTGTGCACTGCGGGAATAAGGGTTACCAAAATTATCAAAGCGAACGCCGAAGTTCAAAGACAGGTTCTTCGTGGCCCTCCAGTTATCCTCACCGAAAATGCCCCAGGTCTTGTCGGCAGCGTTCCAGTTCCACGGGACAAACTGACCGGTGAGAGGGCTGAACGAAACGTTTGTCTCATAAAAAGGCTTGTCTTGTACGAGGTCCAGCAGATTGTTGAACTGGAAAACAGGCTGTGACCACGGACCCTGAAAGTCTTCCACGTCGTCTCCAAACCAGCCCTCGTAACCGAACCGCAACGTATGCGGTCCTCGAATGTTGGTCAACACGTCGCGCCAGTGATAGTTGTGCTGAATGAAGTCGCCGTGAGCGAACCCTGTGCCCAGCCCCGCCATTCCCACGACATTGATGACAGGCACTTTAAAGAGCCCTGTATTAGGCGTCAGACCCTCCACCCGGTTGAATCCGAAAATTGCTTCATTCAGCAGCGACGGCGAAAACGTGTGCGTCTCGTTAATCTGGAGGGACTTTTGATAGGTGTTGTTCGTTGTCACAAAGGCCGGTCGGAGCGATCCGCCTCCAAAATCCAAAGTTGTTCGATAAAAATTGCCGTAGATGCGATCGTTCTTGAAATACTTGTCGATTCGCAGGTTCCACTGCGTTCCATTTCGGAAGTTAGTGCTGTTGAAAATGCCCGTATCGATCATCGGTAGATCGCACGGCAGATTATTGGTTGCTGATGTCCCGCATGTGGTTGGGAAAAGGTCGGCTGCGGTCTTTGACACACCGGTAACAGTCGCAGCGGTGGGTTTGTACGTGCTTAGTAACTGCGTCCCGAGGGTGTTTGGATAATTCTGCTGGGCCCAGGCGGTAAAAGCAGGATCTTCAAACGTGGTCGTGCTGTTGCCGGTGGACGCGGACGAGCGCAACGGTTCGATTGAAAAGAAAAAGAAAAGCTGATGGTGTGGAATGATGGGCCCGCCAATATCTCCCGCCATGTTGTTGCTGTGAAAGGGAGAATAGTGATGCACAAACTCTGTGCCGGCAAAGAACTTCTGGTTCGTGAAGTAATCGCTGACGCTGCCATGAAACTTGTCTGTGCCCGAGCGTGACGTCATGATCATTACAATCGAACTGGAACGTCCGTAGTCAACGTTAAATGTGTTCGTTTCTACCGTTGCTTCCTGAATCGAGTCCGGATCCGGCGTGAGGTTCAACACGCCCGGACGGATGGAACTGGTCACATCAAGCCCGTCCACTACGTACATGTTGGCAACACCGCCCTGGCCGTTCGCGCTGGCATCGACCTGCGTCTCCGTCGAATAGTTGTCAACCCCGGAGCCCGGGCTGCCTGCATTCACTCCTGTGCCCACCGTTCCAGGCGCCAGGGTGACCAGCGAGATCATATTTCGCCCCGCCAAAGGCAAAGTCGAGATCGCCGTATTGGGAATCGTCAGCTGATTTTTCGTTTCCGCCGTGTTCAGAAGAGGAGCAGTTGTGGTCACCTGAACACTCTGTCGCATCGAGGCAAGCGTGAGCGTCAGCGGAAGGTTCAAGGTTTGAGCGGTTTGCAGTGAAATCCGGGCAGTAGTCTTGGAAAAACCGGCTTTCGTTGCACTGACTTCATACGACCCCGGGGCCAGGCTTGCAAAGTAATAATTCCCGGCACTGTCTGTTGTGGCAGTCTTCACGACCTGTGTGTTGATATTCAGGAGACTGACTGTCGCCTGCGGAACCGCAGCGCCCGACTGGTCACGAACCACGCCTTGCAGGTTGCTGCTGAACTGCGCATAACCCGGAGTTGCGCAGACAACTGCGATGAAAAAAAGCGTAGCCGTAATCCCATTGAAAGCCCTTGCAGAGTGCTTCACTTTAGAAGTAATCATAAGGTTTCACTCCTCCACACACTCTTTATCCGAGTATTGCCTTTCCGCTGTGCCCCGGCCCGGCGCTGAGGACAACGCTGCTGCAGCAGATGTCGTCACTGCAATTTTTAAAACTCACTAGCCGATATTCAAAGGCCCCATCGCTTTCCTTGGCTTCACAACGAAGAATGCCGGAATTGCACCGGAGAACTTCCGCCCGCCTTGTTTTCCTTCTGGAAACCGCCCCTGGAATGTGAAAAACCACGCCCGGCCCTCTACGAGCAGGCCACCCTTAAGCCGACCAATCCCGCACGCCAAGAAATTGCATCTCCCCAACGCACCCCGTTATGGAAGCGCTTGCATAACATCGCCATAAAATCACAATGTTCGGTGGATGTCAATACTTTTTATGGCGTCGATAATTTTAAATTGTTAAGCCTTCGGCATAAGGAACGGGCTCCTGTCAGACAGGAGCAAGAAGAGCACCAGACAAAGGAAAAACCAAAGATCAGAGAAACCTGATAAATGAGTCGGCGCCGGGTAGCGGCGCCACCAAATTGCTCGCATGACAACGGACACTTTCAGCCGCAACTGCGACGGCCATGAAATTGCAACGCAAAATTGAGGACGCAATGCGCTCGACGTGATGAGTGATCACGGTCACAGCCTGCCATAAAGCCTTTCAATTAACGTCAAAGCTGGAACTTGTGAGGATGAGGAACGGCCATGGACACGAAATTCACCCGGCGCGAATTTCTCCGGCGATCAGGCGCCGCAGGAGCAGCAGGGGCAATAGGTGCGGCCTCGGCCGATGTCCATCCTCCGGGCTGGCACGGGACAACCCGCGTCGAGACCATTGCGACCAACTGCGAGATGTGCTTCTGGCGATGCGGCGCACTCGCTGAAGTCAAAGACGGCAAGCTCCTGAAGCTTGAAGGCAATCCCGAGCACCCGTTGACCCAAGGGCGCCTCTGCGCGCGCGGCAATGCAGGGCCGAAGCTTCTCTACGATCCCAACCGTTTGAAACAACCGATGCTGCGCGCCGGTGCGCGAGGTGAAGGAAAATTCACGAACATCAACTGGGACCAGGCGCTGGATTTCTTCGCACAGCGGCTGATCGAGTTGAAGGCGAAACACGGCCCGGAAAGCGTAGCGTTTTTCCCCCACGGCGCAGGTTCAGCATTTTTCAGCACTTTGATGAAAGCCTATGGAACGCCTAACAGCGCTGAACCAGCCTTCGCGCAATGCCGAGGGCCGCGCGAAGTAGGTTATGCACTGACGTTCGGACGCGCACTGGGCTCGCCAGAACCGGTGGATTTGGAGAATGCGAGAGCGATTGTGCTGATCGGGACGCACATCGGTGAGAACGTTTTCACCTCTCAGGTCACCGCGTTTGCCGAAGGTCTGGCCCGAGGCGCGAAGCTGATCGTCGTTGATCCGCGTTTTTCTGTTGCCGCTTCGAAGGCCGACTGGTGGCTGCCGATTCGCCCCGGCACGGACATCGCCCTGCTGCTGGCCTGGATGAACATTCTGATCGGAGAAGATCTCTACGACAAGGAATATATTTCCAAATACGCGCAAGGGTTCCCTGACCTTGCGGCTCATGTGAAAGAGTTCACGCCTGAATGGGCGGAAGCTGTCACGGAAGTGCCGGCAAACCAGATTCGGGCTACCGCGCGGGCAATGGCCGCGGCCAAGCCGGCCGTCGCGTTGCACCCGGGCCGGCACACTACCTGGTATGGTGATGACACCCAGAGGGCGCGAGCCATGGCCATCGTCACGGCCCTGCTTGGAAGCTGGGGACGCAAGGGCGGAATCTTTCTTCCTACAGAAATCAAGACCGGCACCTTTGCCCTCCCGGCTTTCCCCCAGTCGAAGCGTCCCAGGGCCGATGGCGCGGGGACTCGGTTCCCTCTGGCTTCCGAAGAACAGGGAGTGACCAACGGCCTGGTCGACGCGACAATCACGGGCAAGCCTTACCCCATCAAAGCCTGGATTGTTTACGGCCAGAACGTGCTCGAGAGCATCCCGCAACGCCCCAGGACGTTGGAAGCCATCGGCAAGCTTGACCTGATGGTCGTGGTCGATGTTCTGCCCATGGAGCAGACGAATTACGCCGATCTCGTCCTGCCCGAGGCCACATATCTTGAGCGCTATGACATGCCGCAGATTGCCCAAAGCGCCAAGCGGCCGTACATCGCGATCCGGCAACCTTCGGTCGAACCGCTTTACGAGTCGAAACCCGGCTGGTGGATCACACAACAAATGGCGCGGCGGCTGGGACTTGAAGCTTACTTTCCATGGAAGACTCCGCGGGAACATTTGGAAACGCTGGTCGAGCCGCTGGGCGTTAACATTGACGAACTCCTTACACGCGGCGCAGTCGCTTTTTCCGGCCGGCCTTATATCGATGACCGCTTGCCGGAAGACGGCCCGTTGTTCCCCACCCAGAGCGGCAAGATCGAGCTTTTTTCTCCTCTCCTCAAGCAGTTGGGCTTCGATCCGCTGCCACGCTATACGCCAGTGGATGAGCCGCCGGTGGGTTATTTCCGACTGATTTATGGGCGCGCGCCGGTCCACTCCTTTGCACGCAGCCAGAACAATGCCTGGCTGGATGCACTGATGGACGAAAACACAGCATGGATCAACGAAGACGCGGCGCGTGACCTGAGGCTAACCGATGGCCAGGAAGTCGTTCTCGAAAACCAGGACGGCGTAAAGAGCCTGCCTATTCGCGTACGCATCACCCAAGGCATCCGTCGCGATTGCCTGTACATGGTGCATGGCTTTGGGCACGAATCGAAGCGGCTCAAGCTCGCTTATCATCGCGGCGCTTCGGATACGGAGCTTATGACTCGCGTCAAAGTGGACCCCATCATGGGCGCGACGGGGATGCGAGTGAATTTTGTCCGCGTGCTAAAGGCCGAAGGAGCGTAGGGAGCAAAAACCAAATGGCACGCTACGCTATGGTCACGGACATTACGAAGTGCGTTGGTTGCCAGGCCTGCACGGTGGCGTGCAATTCGGAGTGGGACGTTCCCACTGGTTTTGCACGGACCCATGTCCATTCGACGGGCGTCGCGGGCAAATTCCCGGACCTTATTTCCACTTTTTATGTTGCTCAGTGCAACCACTGTGACCATCCTGCCTGCATTACGCCCTGTCCGACAGGAGCCACGTATCAAGCTGAAAACGGCATCGTGATGGTGGACCGCGATCTTTGCATCGGGTGCGGTTACTGCGTGGAGGCGTGCCCTTACGATGCGCGCTATATCAATCCCGTCACGAAGAAAGTGGATAAGTGTGATTTCTGCTGGGGGCGAATTCAGAAGGGGCTTGAGCCCGCCTGCGTCGCCACATGCACCGCTCACGCGAAGTTCTTCGGCGACCTCGAAGACCGAGAGAGCGACGTTTACAAGATGGTGTACGAACGGGGGGCCCGAAGGCTCGAGACAGCGGAAGTTGCCATTGGGCCGAACGTCTATTACCTGGGGAAAAAGGAGCATGTGGATTTACTTCTGGCCACCTTCCCACCCCGCCGCCCACGGCTGCTCCGGGCCGGCGAGGTCTGGCACGGGTATCTGAAACCACTTGTTCTCGCCGCTATTGGCGCCACTTTTCTGGGCCAGGCTATCGCATTTTTCCACCAACTGTATTCCGGCGAAGATCAGTTTGAGGATTGGGAGTAAATGACAATGGGAGTCCAACCTTTTCCAGTCGCGCCAACGCCACTCAGTGTCGAGCAGGCGGAGGCGATGTCACAGCGGCGCCTCAAAAAGCACCACGTGGCCATCATCCTGCTCCACTGGTTTAACGCCATCGTCTGGCTGTGCGAACTGGCTACCGGCGCCGCCTTGATTGCCTCGCCCTATTTTCGTGTGATGCCCTACTGGTATATCAGCATGATTACAAGTGTTTTTGGGACGCGGGCCAACATGCTCCGCTTTCATATTGCCGTCGGAATCACTTGGGTCATCGTATTCCTGGTTTACGGGACTTTCGGTTTCCACACCTATCTGGCGAAACAGATTTTCGAAAAGGAAATTGCTCTTGACCGAGACGACTTCAACTGGCTGATTATTCGCGCCCTGCGCATCCTGAAAAAGTCCGACAAGCCGCTTCCACCGCAGTCGAGCTATAACGCCGGCCAGAAGCTTTTTGCCTTGCTGGTTTACGCCATGGTTCCCGTCATCATGATCACCGGCCTCATCATGGCTTTCCATCTCTTCAGCACCCCTGCGGTAGGATGGGCTGTGGTGCTCCATTTTGCGGCTGTCGGACTGGTGGTCTCCGGGCTGATCATCCACGTTTACATGGGCGCGGTGTTCCCGGAAGAGAAGGCGGCATTCTTTTCCATGCTGACCGGTATGGTAAGCGAGCTTTACGCCTATCGACACCATTTCAAGTGGTGGAGAGAGGTCAAAATGCAGGAAGAGGCCTGGAAGAACAAGTTCCGTAGCGGTTTGGAGTCGCGACAAGTTGCACCGCCAATGTCGTCCCCAAACCTTGCCGCTCCTCCTACAGCAACGGAAACAAGTGAAGTGAAGCATGGACCTCCGGGATGGTTCCAGCGTATTTTTCGCGCGCCGGAGTACTGGCCTCCGTACGCGGTTGGTGTTGGTCTGGGTCTCACGCTTCTGGCCACTTTTGTATTGATGGGCCAGGGTCTGGGCGCCTCGGGAGGATTCACGAGCTATCTGGTTGCTTTCATCGCCTGGGTGGCACCCAACTATGCGAGCCACCATCCCTACTGGAGCAATTATATCCAGCCCGGGCAGTCTCCCCTGATCACTTTCCTTGTTTTTGAATTGATTGGGGTAGTGATTGGAGGATTCGTCTCCGGTTGGCTGGCCGGCCGCGTTCGAATCGCAGTCGATAAAGGGCCCCGGACCTCGCGGTGTACACGGTACGCCCTGGCGCTGGGCGGAGGAATCCTGACTGGATATGGTGCGCGCCTCGCTCGCGGCTGCACCAGCGGTCTGGCGCTTTCCGGCGGTGCCGTCCTTTCCGTTGGTGCTTGGGTTTTCATGCTCGCCGTCTTTGCCGCTGGCTTTGGCGGAGCCTGGTTTATGAGGAGGTATTGGCTATGAACGCCCCTTACTTCTCGACCTTTTCACTCTCCACTTACCTGGCGGTGGCCGTCCTGCTTGGTTTCTTCTTCGGCTTTTTCCTCGAGCGAGCAGGATTTTCGAGTGCACACAAGCTCGTGGCGCAATTCTACTTCAAAGACTTCTCCGTGTTGAAAGTGATGTTTTCGGCCATCGTGGTTGCAATGCTTGGGATCGCCTATTTCAGCCTGATCGGTTGGCTTGATATGAGCCAGGTCTTCGTGCCACCCACTTATGTCTGGCCGCAACTGGTGGGCGGACTCATGTTGGGGGCCGGATTCATCATCGGCGGCTATTGACCAGGCACTTCAGCGGTGGCGGTCGCCATCGGGAAAATCGATGCCCTGTTCTTTGCCGTCGGAATAATGGTAGGAATCTTCCTGTTCGGTGCGAGCTTCCGGGTCATCACCACCTTTAACTTCTCGAGCCATCTGGGGAATCTGACTATCCCTACCTGGCTGAACGTGAATACTGGAATCGTCGTTCTGGGCGTCGTTGTGATGGCCGTAGTGGCGTTCTGGGCGGCGGAGAAGAGCGAAGGGCCGTGGAGCGTTTTCGGTCGGCTCTATGGAGAATCGCAGTCGAAAGGAGACGACCGGCGATGAAAACCGAAATTAAATTGACTGGCAAGGGTCTCGCGGCTGCTGCAGCCATCTTCCTCGGAATTGTAATCGCCGTTGCTTCCACCATTGCCCGCGGCACAGGCTCCGAACCGCTGAATGCCGTCGCGGTGGTGCAGAACATCATCCAGGAAAAAGACCGCATCGCACCGCGTGAGTTGGCGCAATGGATCATCGAAAAGCGGACGGATTTTGATCTCATTGATATCCGTGATCCGTGGAAGTTTGACGACTACCACATCCCTACCGCAGTCAATATTCCGTTAGCGGATCTATTCAAGCCCGCGGGCCTTGCACGGCTTTCGCGCGGCAAAAGGATCGTTCTTTACGGTGACGGCCGCGGGCACGCTGCGCAGGCGCAACTTCTGCTCAGCATGAAGGGCTATGACGCTTATTCTCTGCGTGAAGGAATCAATGGCTGGTGGTATGACTTGATGACGCCGACAAGCCTACAAACCGCAGGCGCATCGCCCAGCGGGTATCAGCAGGCAAAACAGGTTCGAGATTACTTTATGGGAACGCCAGGAGCTGTTGTTGCGCCGCAGGCGAAGCCCGCAACCCCGCCTCCTGTGATTCCGCAGCAGCCAACAGAGCAAAAGAAGGTTCCAGCAACAAGGTTGAAACTTGGGCGGGGTTGTACATAAACGCGGCGATTACATCGGCTCGGGCTTCGGCTCGGTGGGCGGAGTGTTGCTGTTCGCTATCGCCACCGGCTTCTGGGTCTGGCTCGCGCCGTTCGGGGTTATGACCCAGATGGCCGTGCTATTCCACACGGCTTTTGGACTCGTGAGTCTCGTTCCCTATGCGATCTGGCAGACAAGCCACTGGCTTACGACGCGCAAAGCTCCGCGACAGGTTCGAAAAATCAGCGGGTACTTAGGATTCTGGCTGCTATTAATCAGTATTGTGGCCGGGGTCGTGATTACCTGGGAGGCAGGGTTTGAAACCTTTGTGAGTCATGGATGGGCGAGAGTCCATCTATGGGCCGGTGTGCTTGCTCTGCCGTTTTTGGTCTATCACGCTCTCCCGCGTAATGCGAGCGAGAATCAATCCGGGCCGCGCGCTTTGCTTTTCCCCTTTGACTATGAGCCCGCCCGAAGGCGCATGTGGGCACGGGCTTTGGGGACGGCCGTCGGCATTTGTGCCCTGCTTGTGGTCAGTGCGGAACTTTATCGGGCGCGTTCCATTTCCTCCTATCTTCCCCCCGCAGTCTGGAAGCCCTCGGGAGGAGCAAATCCCTTTTCTCCCAGCAACTCGAATACGGCAACCAGCGCCCCGGCCCCGCCGGAGGCTATCGGCAACTCGCAGTCGTGCGGCACTTCGGGATGTCACACCGCGATATACGATGAATGGCGAGTGAGCGCGCATCGCTGGTCCGAAGAGGACCAGTTTTTTCAGGCCGTGCGCACAGCGACAACCGAAGCCCAGGGAATCGAGTCCACCAGGAAATGCGGTGGCTGCCATGCGCCGGCCTCGATGCTCTCCGGGTACAACGATCCCCGGCTGGGCAAGGACGTCCCGGGTTATCACGAAGGCGACTCGTGCATTGTCTGCCATGCCGTGCGACATGTGGATGAGCGCGGGATTGGAAGCTATGTACTCGGGATCCCGAAGTCTTATCTCTACGAATACAGCGACCTGCGCGCGGCAATCTTCATCAACCATTTTCTCATTCGTGCTTACCCCACTCAGCATGATCGCGATTATGATCTCACGATCGCCCGGCAACCCGAATCCTGTGCACCGTGTCACAAGGAATTCGACAAGGTCGAGGGCTACCCCGGCCTTCTCGAAGTGGAAACGCAGTACGAGGACTGGAAACGCAACGAATGGAACACAAATCCGGATACCGCTGATCGATTACGCTGTCAGCAGTGCCACATGTACCTGCAAACAGCCGCGGGCGAGAAAGGAGACCCTTATGACCTGAGGATTGGCCTCGGGCGGAAATATCACAGCCACCGTTTTGCCGCTGCTAATCAATACATGCCTCTGGCGCTGGCTCTGTCGGGTGCTCCGCTGCAGGTTCGTGATGTCGAGCAATGGCTCCGTGGTGATCGCTTGGTCCCCGAAATCCAGCAAGTCTGGCCACGCGGCCCGATTGTCCCTCTCGAGATCAAAGCGCCCGCCAGGGCACAACCGGGTGAATGGATTAACTTACAGGCGCTGTTGACCAATAAAAAAGCCGGGCACTCCTTTCCCACGGGGCCGCTCAACGTAGTGCGAGTCTGGATTGAACTGGAGGTACGCGACCAAAAGGGAAGGGTCGTTTTCCACTCGGGAGACATTGATGCGAAGAACCACGTCGAGCCCGGCTCTTACGTCCTTCGACCCATAGCCATCACCGAGGAGGGCCAGGTGATTATGACGCCGGACATTTGGCACCCCAAGGGTCCCATTTACCGCCCCGCCATCGCTCCCGGGAAAACAGAAGCTTTTGACTATCGTTTCAGAATCCCACAAGGGGTCGTTGGGCCTCTCGTTGTCTCTGGGCGCCTGCGGTACCGCAAAGCCAATCAGTTTTTTATGGATGCCGTCTATCCACACCGGCACCGCGAAGCTCCGGTCACTGATCTATCGAACGCTTCCACTCACATTGCGATCGCTCACGGAGCGACCATGCATGGCCGCCATGCCCTCCGGGCAAACGTCGGGCCCCCATCGGCTGAAAAAACTGGAACAAAGCGGGGAATCAGTCATCTCTATAGATAGAACCCGGCACTAGGGGACGAGAACTCGAGAGCGAGGGTTCCATGAGCGCAAAAAAGACATACAGAGCTTATTGGTATAAAAGCGAAATCCAATGGGAGGCAAGCCGGCGCGGAAAGCTCTGCTCCGCTGGGAAGCCGGAACTGGAAATCTCAAGCCCTCCGGAGTTCAAGGGAGAAGCCGGCATCTGGACGCCTGAGGACCTCTTTGTAGCTTCGGTGAATGCCTGTACGATGATGACGTTTTTAGCGTATGCACATCACAAGAACCTGGCTCTCATGGGTTATGAAAGCGAGGCGGAAGGTCTCTTGGAATACGTGGATGGCAAATACCGGTTCACGAAAGTCGTCCTCCGCCCGCACATTGAGGTCGAGTCCGAAGACGCTGTTCAGCAGGCTCGGCAGATTCTGGAAGATGCCCACAAAGGTTGCTTCGTCACAAACTCAACCACCGCTCAAGTCGAGCTGTTTCCGCTGATCCGCATCTCTCCCGCACAATCGGGCCAAAGCGCCATGCCCTGACCGCAAGGCAAAACCGGCGCACCTTAAGGCCCGGACCTCGGGAGAAGACCACAGGTTTTCCTCCGTGAAAGCGATGTTACCTACCCTTATCGCCGGGCGGCTGAAATTCTCAGAACTCACCCGCCAGGCTTTCAGCCACTTTCATACCTTCAGGAAAATCCTCTGCCGGTAGAGGAAATAGAGGAAGAGCCACTGCGTCATGAGCACACTGACTGCCCAGAAAAGTGGCTGGACAGCGCCCAAGTGGTTGATGAATCCGTGAACGAAAATCGTGGTGATTGTTCCAAAATCGAACAAGTGCGACGCCAGGTAGATGGTGATAGCGTTCACACCAATGACTGTGAAAAAGAACGCCCAACGCCTGTAGCCCTTCACGTCGATGATCCAGTAGAAGAGGGCCAGCAACAGCAGGCTCCAGCCCCCCGCGAAGAGCACAAACGAACTGGTCCAGACGTTCTTGATGAACGGGAAGTTGAAGCTCCAGAGATAGCCAATCCCCAGGCTGACGACGCCCGCCAGCACCAGACCCAGCGTTTTCTGATCGGGAGTGCGCCTGGTGCGCAACCACTGGCCCGCCAGCACACCCAGGAGCGTGGTCGCAATCGCAGGGAAAGTAGATAGGATTCCTTCGTTATCCCCCTGTGCGAAGCAACAGTATGGCCGTGGCAGCAGATGCCGGTCGATAAAGCTTGCCAGGTTTCCGTCCGGCGTGATCACGCCGGCGCCGACGCCCGGCACAGGAACCAGCTTCATAACCAGCCAGTAGGTCAACAGAATGCCGACAAAAAACGCCACCTGCCCGCGCACCTTCGTGTTCATAACGATGAGAGCCGAAAAGAAGTAGCAGAGCGCGATCCGTTGCAGTACTCCGGCAATGCGCAGATTGTGAAAGTTGAAATCGAGCAACCCGTTGTAAACCAGTCCGAGTACAAAGAGCACTGCGAGGCGACGAATAACGCGGCGGTAAACCTGACCGCGTTGGGACCCCTCTTCAAGGTGTCTCGACAGCGAAAAGGGAAGCACGAGCCCGACCACAAATAGAAAAAGAGGAAAAATCAGGTCGTAGAAATGAAATCCCGCCCACGAAACGTGCTGGAACTCCACGTTGAGCAGGTCAGTTGTCGGCCCGGGACTCATCTTGTGAAGAGCGTGGATGATTTCTTCTCCGCCCGTGATCCAGAACATGTCGAATCCACGCAGTGCGTCGATGGAAGCAACACGTTTACTGAGAAAGGAACCTCGATCTTTCTGCTGAGGAGTAACCGGGGAAGCGGAAGGGATCCCTCCAGCATTGAGAACAGCGGACATGGGGAATGCCTCCTCAAAAGTTTTCTATGAACGATTTATCGGTACGTTCTCCGTGATAACAGTGCTTCGGCGCCAACGAACCGAACCAAGTTTGAAGTGCCGCTCCGGGACTTGGTCATATCAGTCTGTGCACGTCCGTTCAACAACAGCGCGCGGTTATGCGAAGTAAAAGCACACTCTTCTTATTTCCCGATGGCCGCTGGATTCCTCCGCTCGCACGTTCACGTCCGGCATTGCAGCGGCGGATAGGCCGACATTCATAAATGTCGAACGCGTCCAATTGTACGCCAAGCCTGCTGTTGCGCCCAAAGCAATGAAAACCAGGGTCATTTCAAGCCTGTTAGAAATTCATCTCAAAGAATTTCGTTACTGTGTTCCTTCAATTGCCGGCCTTCCGGCGACTAGATAATATACACTCCAATACCTCCAGCCGAGTACAATTTCTGTGAGCAGTCGCCGTAAATCCAGCACTGTGAGCAATCCCCGAAATTGTTTGCCACCCGTTCTCGGGGAAATTTCACAAGTGCCAAGGCATCACGGACTGTTTCAGGGATCGGGCCCCGCATTGGCAAGGCAAGTTGCTCGACCATGTCAAGGCCAGCAGTGTTCCAATTCATCCAACTATTGCTCAGAAAAACTTTTGTGTCAGACGGCCCTGTATCTGTAACATTTCCGGCTCTGATAAAATCATGTCGTGGTGTTCTCTTGTTTCAGCAACGCGTAAAGAGGGCCTGTGTTTCAGCAATGCGAAGCGCTGCAGCATCTGCTCCTGTAGAGTCCGAAAAAGGATATTTCGGCCCGGGGAAGCCTCAATGAAGTTGTTCAGGTGAGGATTAGTCCGTCAGACAGAATGGCTCGATTTAACGGAATAACCGCGAATTTGCCGCATCAGCCATTGGAGGACGGTGTGAAATCAGCGTGTGGGTCTTGTGTTGTCTTGAAAAGTGCACTGTTCCATGGCGTCTCGATCGAACGATTTGAGCGCCTATCCTGCATTTTTCGTCGTGGGCATTACCATAGGAACCAAATCTTGTTTTTTGAAGGCGGTGAAGCTCATCACCTGTTCGCGCTGAATTCAGGCCTGGTCAAAATGGTTAAGTCCCTTGAAAACGGGAAGGAACGCATAACACGCATTCTATTTCCCGGCGACCTTTTTGGGCTGGAAGCCCTGAGTGAATTAACCTACCCTCTGACTGCAGTTGTCCTTCGTGATTCTGAAATTTGTTCCGTACCGCGCAGCCAATTTCTTTCATACCTGCGAAGCAACCCGGATATCTCTCTTGATATGATCCGGTTCCTCATAAGCGAAATCTCCCAGGTGCGTACGCAGATGACAAATATGAGTTTCAAAGACGCGCGAACGCGTGTGGCAACGTTCCTGTTATCGCTGGTTCCTCCGGATGAGAAGACCTCCGCAAATTCTTATTCGTTGACTCTGCCTCTCACGAGCCAGGAGATCGCCGAAGTTCTGGAATTGTCACCCGAAACCGTCAGCAGGACATGGCAAACGTTGCGTAAAGATGGACTAATTGCGAAAAGAGGCCGCAGCTTGCTCATTCAGAATCTGAGCGCACTCGAAGAAGCTGCAAGGCACTGAGTCTTCGTCCGCTACAGGTTTTGTGGCGGAAATATTCGATTCCGACGTATTTCGCCTGCCATCCATCGGCCGCGGAGCCGCACTCTCCCCGGAACACTGACTAATTTCGCTTTGACAAACCTGTTAGACGCCCAACATAAAACAACTACACAGCAAGGGATTGACATTCGTCATCTCGTGGTTTGCCCCTTCTCATCGACGGTTAGTTTCTTCTGACAAAGCATAACAGTTCGTCGGTGTTCTTGGGGGTGGTGAGGGGAACTGGGCGGAATACTGCGGCCTTTCTCCCGGATTGCTGAAAGCAATTCAGAGGCAGGCGCCATGCGCGATCTGCCATGGCGTTGGCCTTGTTGTGGATCTGGACTGCATGACGCTGATCAAGAGCATCCTGGCAATCATTCCTTTTCTGATCCTTGAACTGGTATTCAGTGCCTTGAGCGGTGCTCCGGCACGATCTGAGACCATCGGGGTGCCTTCCTACCCCTCCATTATCTTTGTCGAGGCGCCCTTAGTTACCGCAGGCCGGTCGATGCTCCGTTTCCTGCGGGGCAGCCATCTTGCGCGTATCGAACCAGGAACTCAAGCCGCTTCAGCCGTCAATTTAACTCCGGGATTTTTCGCTGTCGCTGACCCACAGGTTTCATTTGACGCAACCAGGGTCCTTTTCGCAGCCCAGAAAGAACCGAATTCCACGTGGCAGATCTGGGAAATGAAAGCCGACGGCTCCGAAAAACACCAGATAACGCACTGCGCCACGGACTGCTTTCAACCCGCCTATCTCCCGCAACACCGGATAGTGTTTACGATGGCCGCCGGAAAAGGTGCACAAAAAACCACAGCCATCTATGTTTCTCAGGAAAGCGGCGCGGACGCACAGCCCATTACCTTTGGGCCGGGCGACTTCCAAGTTGAAACGGTGCTGCGAAACGGGCGCATCCTTGTCTCGGCGAATTTTCCGCTCATCAAAGCCGGCACGAGTAGCAATTCACGAGCACTTTACACTTTGCAGCCGGACGGCTCCGGGCTCAGCCTGTTTAGGGCAAACACTCAGCGAGATATAGTTCCAACGGGAGCAACGGAGTTGGAAGACGACACGGTCCTGTTTGTGAAACGACATGAGCTTGCAGGACGCAGCACGGACGGGCAGCTTGCTTGGATTCGTCCCGGCGCCTTACACAACTCCGTCATCACGCCGCCGAACTCAGTCTATTGGTCAGCCCACCTTCTCGACGGGAATCGGCTGGTTGCAGCGAAAGCGGATTCCGCCCCAGGCGTAGCGACAGGAAAATCCGGATTGTATGTTTTCAATCTTGACACCAAGAGCATTGAGAAAACACTCTACCGGAATCCGGAATATTCGAGTGTCCAAGCTGTGCCAGTGGAACCTCACCCTGTACCTCTGTACTATTGGAGTATTCTCCACCCCGATCGGAATTATGGACGCATGGTCTGTCTCAACTCTTACCTTTCAGCCGATGCGCCCACCGGCCGCCTCCCAGGTCACATTGCGCGGGTACGAATCATCGCTCTCCAGCCGGACCACGCCACGGAGCGGGTTCTAGGAGAAGCCCCTGTAGAGAGTGATGGCTCGTTTTATATCAAAGTTCCAGCGGACCACCCTGTGCGGTTTGAATTGCTAAATCCGGGTGGCACAGTTATCCACGCCCAAAGGAGCTGGATTTGGGCGCGCCCAGGTGAGGACGTGCCCTGCCTGGGCTGCCACGAAAGCAAAGTGCTGGTGCCGACGGACCGCTGGCCTCTCGCGTTGAAGCGTCAGGCCGGCCCAGTACCTGTCGGGATCGCCGCAACGACACAGTCCGCCGTTCACTGAGGAGCCTATGCGAATTTCGCGACGACGATTTGTGACTTTTGCTGCCGCCGCCGGATCGTTATGGACGGCCCGCAGGTTTCTCGGAGACGGCCCTGCACGCGGTGCTTCCGATACCTTGGCTATACCTCAATTCATCGACGTCACTGCGAAGTCGGGGATTAACTTTCGACACTCTTTTGGAGAAAAGGAATTAAGCTCGATCCTGGAAGGCACCGGTTCGGGTTGCGCCTGGCTCGATTACAACAACGATGGGCTTCTTGATCTTTACGTCGTGAATGGCCGTTATGTTGAGGGTCTCACGAACCATTCTGCGCCGGACGGCGTGGATGCCACAAACCATTTGTATCGTAACAACGGCGATGGAACCTTCACTGACGTGACCGCAGAAGCGGGAGTGGGAGGCAAAGGGCTCGGGATCGGCGTAACTGTTGGGGACTTCGACAACGATGGCTACGAAGACATTTACGTTACCAATTACAATTCCGCCATTCTCTATCACAACAATGGGAACGGAACTTTTACAGACGTCACAGCGGATGCAGGAGTTGAGAATCCGTACTTCGGGACCGGCGCTGCGTTTCTGGACTATGACCGCGATGGGCGGCTCGACCTGTTTGTAGGCAATTACCTGAGATACGTTCCCAGTTACCGCCAATTCTACCCGGGTGATCACTACCCGGGACCCCTGGATTATGACCCTGAATTCAACCGACTTTTTCATAACAATGGAAACGGAACTTTTACGGATGTTTCCAAAGAATCGGGAATCGCCCTCCATCCCGGCCGGGCGATGGGCGTCACCGTCGGTGACTACGACAACGATGGCTGGCCGGACATTTACGTTGCGAACGACACGATGCCGAGCTTCCTTTATCACAACAATCACGATGGGACTTTCTCAAACGTTGCCGTGAACGTCAACGTGGCCTATGGACAGAACGGCGAAGCGACCACCGCGATGGGGCCCATTTTCGGAGATCTGGACAACGACGGCTGGCAGGACCTTTTTGTTTCTGACGCTCGTTTTCACCGTCTGTTTCACAATCCCGGCAAGGCGGGCGGCTTTTTCATGGATGTGACAAGTGACGCCGGCGTCGGTGAGGTATCCGGACAATACGTTGGCTGGGGAGACGGCATCTTGGATTTTGATAACGATGGTTGGAAGGACATCTTCATCGTCAACGGCGGACTGACCTGGCTGATCCCGATGGAAAGCGCGCTGCTTCGAAACAACGGAAACAACACTTTTTCGGATGTATCCACGAGGGCGGGAAGCTTCTTTGAACAGAGACACGTCAGCCGCTGTGTGTGCTTCGGAGATTATGACAATGATGGCTATATTGATGCCTTTGTAAGCACTCTCGGCGGAAACGGTATTTTACTGCATAACACGCCTCCGGCGGGAAAACGCAATCATTGGCTGACGGTGAAACTTGTTGGGACGCGGAGCAATCGCGACGGCTACGGAGCAAGTGTCGAAGCCACGGCAGGCGGTCTGCATCAGTATGTCCAGGCCGTTTCTGAATCCGGGTACCTTTCACAGAACGATCCGCGACCCCACTTTGGACTGGGACAAAACACTGAAGTTGACCGGCTGGTCGTACGCTGGCCAAGCGGGACTGTACAGACGCTGGAGCGTATTAAAGCCGATCAGATTTTGACCATCAAGGAACCTGAAGCTTAGATGCCGGTGGCGGCAAACAGGTGCAAAACATGAGCATCGATTCCAGGATGGCGGCGGTCAGAACAAATCGAGGGCACTCGTACTTTTTGGCGAGCTTAATGGTTTTTCTTGCGCTTGTGGCCGGCTCAGCACTGCGCGCCGCTTCTGAAGAGTCCCTGAAGATTTCACAGGACCCCGGCGACGCCGTCCCCCGTTATCTTAATCCCACTGCCCTGAAGCTCTCTCCGGATGGCAGGCAGCTTTTCGTGGTTTGTGAAGCCAGCAACCTTGTACTCGTGGTAGATACACGCACTCGGCGCGTGGTCGGGCAGGTGAGTGTCGGGAACAGACCCGAAGGGATTGCCATTTCTCCGGACGGGAAAACCCTTTATGTCTCCAACGAATGGAGCGACACCGTTACCAAGATTGATGCGAGTTCTTTTGATGTCCTTGGGATCCTCAAAACGGGATGGGGTCCGGTGGGGGTTACAACCGATCGCACGGGGAAATTCCTGTACACAGCCAATACTCTGGGCGACAACATATCAGTGATTGATCTGACGACAGGTGAAGAAATCAAGCGCCTCGAGGCCGGACACTTCCCTGAGTACGTTGCCCTCTCCCGGAACGGAAAGTGGATTTACGTTTCGAACCTTCTGTCACGAGTTGCGCCGCCGGATGGGCCTCCGGTGTCCCAACTGACCGTCATCGACACAGAACGTCAGATTGTTTCTAAAAGAATCTCAATTCCCGGCGCCATCCAGCTTCGGTACATTACCCAGGTTTCAGCCAACGAAGGCGGATACCTGCTGGTTCCATTTCAGCAGCCGCACAACCTGATTCCGTTGGTCCAAATTCAGCAAGGATGGTATCTGACCAACGGGATGGCGATCATTCGCCCATCGTCCTCCGGTCCGCAGCAAGCCACAGTGATGGAACTCCTCCTTGACGATATTGACCGCTACTACGCGGACGGCTTTGGTTCCGCCTCGACGCCGGATGGGCGCTACGCCCTGGTCACCGCATCCGGGGCCAACACTGTTTCCATCATCGACATTTCCCGGCTTAATCGCCTGCTGAACAAGGTGCCAGCGTGTGATCCTCTGGCTCTGGCGCATCGTCTCGATTCCGCGCGGCAGGTTGTGGTCAAGAGGATTGAGACCGGTCGCAATCCCACGGATGTTGTTGTCTCACCTGACGACAAATACGCCTATATCGCAAACCGCACGGGTGATACCGTCACTGTCATCGATCTGCAGCATCTAAACGTTTCCACAACGATAGATCTGGGCGGACCGAGAGTGATTACACCTGTGCGCCGTGGTGAACAACTGTTCTTTGACGCCAGATTCTGCTACCAGGGACAGCTTGCCTGCGCCAGTTGCCATCCCCACGAAGGCTTTGAAGACGGCCTGGCATGGAGCCTGGAAACTCCGGAACTCGGTCGCGATGTCGTGGAAAACCGCACGCTTTTGGATATTTCTGAAACCTCCCCTTTTAAGTGGAATGGCTTGAATCCTGATCTTGCGACGCAGGATGGGCCGCGGACTGCGATGTATATTTTCCGCTCTCAGGGATTCAGCCCTGACCAGGTCAGGGACCTTGTGGCCTACATCCAGTCCCTGAAACTCCCTCCTAATCCCCATTTGAACAAGGATGGGCAGTTAACAGAAGCACAGGAACGCGGCCGTGCGGTCTTCTTCCGGACGACAACCAATGATGGGGCCATCATTCCTGAACACGATCGTTGTTATTATTGCCACGCTCCGGCCACTCATTACACCTCACGTGTTCGGATGGATGTCGGAACCTCGACTCCATTCGACACCGTTAAGGAATTCGACATTCCTCAACTTGAGGGCGCCTACATGAGGGCGCCTTATCTTCACAATGGCGAGGCACTGACTCTGGAAGAAATCTGGACAAAATTCAATCCGGACGACAAACACGGAATCACTTCCGACATGAACAAAGTGCAATTGAACGACTTGATCGAGTTCTTGAAGACGTTGTGAGAGAGATCAGAAATATCGGCGGACATGCCGGAAAGGCAATCGTTGGAGGGTGGGATGAGTAATTTGCAGCGTGTGTTGTTGGTTACGGCCAAAGTCGTTCTGGCCGCTGCCAGTCTGGCAGCCCAAACACCTCCGCTTTATACAAAATGGATCAACTACACGGTGGCAAGCGGTTTCCCCGAAGGTGAAGTATATTCCGTGGCTGTGGCGGGCAACCGCGTATGGGCGGGCACGTCAAACGGACTCGTATTGATTCAAAACGGGAAAGTCGAAAGAGTTTTTACTACCGCTGATGGGCTCGCCGGCCGTGCAGTGATGTCCGTTGCAGTCGATCAGCAGACCGGCGACGTCTGGGCCGCAACCTTTGGGGGCTTGAGCCGGTACTCCGCGGGCCAGTTTAAGAACTACACAAACCTGACAAGTGGCCTCGCGAACGACCTGGTTTATAGCGTGGCAATCCAGGGCAAATACGTTTGGGCCGCAACCGCCGCCGGTGTCAGTCGGCTGAATACCGACACGGGGGACTGGACCATTTTCAATGAACAAAATTCGCCCTTTGATGAGCCTTGGGCCTATTCCATCGCCTTGAGCAAAGACAAGGCGTACTTAGGCCTTTGGGGCGGAGGGGTTCTGGTGTATGACCTTGAGCGCCATTACTGGAGGTCCTACACGGACCCGGATGGCTCAATGGAAATTGTTCTCTATCGCAACCAGGGGCTCATCCACATGATCGTCAGCAGCATAGCATACAACCCTGACACAAAGATGTTCTGGGCCGGCACCTATTTCGGACTCAGCGGGTACGATGGGCGGAACTGGCATAATTATCTCACCAAAGACAGCGGACTCGCCTCGGACTTTATCAACGCAGTGCAGTCGCGTGGCGATGAAGTGTGGGCTTGCACGCAGAAAGGGCTGAGCGAACTCGATTATAAGACAAACACATGGGTTACTTACCGGCCGGCGAACTGGCAAGCTCTTGATTCTGGAAAGACAGACAAGGCAGGGCCCGGAGAGATCATCATCACTCGACCGGACGGAAAGAAAGACAGGATTGAGACACCTACTTCGTTTCCGCACAACTACATTCTGAATATGGCATTTCAGGGGAAGGATATCTGGGTTGCTACGGCCGGCGGTCTGAGTCACGGCATCCACCCGTCAGAAAAGGAGGCACGACACCATGAATCCGCTTCAAACCGACACTGAGACCATTACCAGAAAGGAGGAACACAAACCCGTTGCAAAGAAGGCCATCAGCGCGCCACAGGTCTTGAATGAGGCGTATTGCTATGAGCGTCCTTCCTCATTTTCACGTGGCCTGCGCCTCGACATCAAAGGTGTAACCATCCTTTTGATCTCCGGAACCGCCAGCGTAGATGAGCACGGTCGAAGCATCCACGTCGGAGATTTCAGGGCACAGACCTGGCGTGCTTATGAGAATATCACCGCTTTGCTGGAGTCTGAGGGTGCATCCTGGAAAGACGTTGTCCGCACCACCTGCTACCTGCGAGATATCGAGCGCGACTACGCAGCATTCAACGAGATCCGCACGGCATTTTTCAAGCAGCAGGGACTCGATCCACTCCCGGCCTCCACCGGAATTCAGGCGATTTTGTGCCGGCCCGACCTGCTCATTGAAATGGAAGCAATGGCCATTTTTGAGACCGATCGAAAGTGACGCTGGGGCCGGCGGCCATACGTTCATCGCTGATTGCCGCACGACCCAGGGAAGGCTCACATGAATATTGCCGGACTAGTCAGTTTGTCTGATCTACCACGGACCTGTCCGCTCCTGTGCCGAAACAACCATCCGGAATACGGGGAAGCAAGAACACGCGTGGTTGAAGTCCGCGGAGTGCGCTTTGGCGATGGACGCCCGGTCGTGATTGGAGGCCCCTGTGCCGTCGAGAGCTGCGACCAGACGCTCAACGTTGCCCGCGCGGTCCAGCGCGCCGGCGCCGACATGTTGCGAGGCGGCGCCTATAAGCCGCGGACCTCGCCGCATGATTTTCAGGGCTTGGGCCTCGAGGGGCTTGCAATCCTGAGCGCCGCGCGTGAAGAAACCGGCTTGCCTGTTGTCACAGAAGCAATGGACCCGCGGCTTGTGGAACAGGTAGCGGAATTTGCGGACATGATCCAGATCGGTTCGCGCAACATGCAGAATTACCCCCTGCTTGCTGAGGTGGGCCGGGCCGGCAAGCCCGTCCTCCTGAAAAGGGGAATGTCTGCAAGCCTGGTTGAATGGCTCGGTGCGGCGGAGTACATCGCCAAGCAAGGAAACCTGGACATCGTTCTATGCGAAAGAGGCATCAAGGCGTTCGCGGCCGGTGAGTACTCACGGTATGTACTTGACTTGAACGTTGTTCCGGCAGTGCGGGCCTATACATTCCTGCCCGTGATTGTGGATCCGAGCCATGCCACAGGCGTCGCTGCCCTTGTTGAGCCCGCCAGCCGTGCGGCCCTGGAATTCGGCAGTCAGGGATTGATTATCGAGGTTGCAGACCCGACCGCGGCGCGGCCGAGATGTGATGCCGCGCAGGCTATCGATCCCGACACCCTGGCCCGCATCGTCCAGTTTGCGCACCGTCATATTGGGACGGCGCTGGAAAGAGTTGCGTAGGCGATTGTCACTGTCCAGCGTTCAAGTCTTCGAATGAGGGAGTTGTAATGATGCGATATGGACTTACGATTTGCTTTTTGTTTTGCCTCCTGTTGGCCGCCGCGTGGCAACAACCAAGTTTCTCCCAGGATTCCGGGCAAACGTCGCGGGGAGATATGCGTTATGCCAATATGCCTGAGCAAGCGGTTCCTTTTGGACATTTTCGCAAGCCGTATCAGGAATGGTACGTTGAGCCGAACACTCTCGAGTATGACGGTGCGGCGCGCAGCGTCCCGGATCCTGCTCTGAAGGGCTTGAAGACGGTGAACATTGGTTTTCTTGGACCGCTGGACAAATATAATCCCGAATCACCCTATGGCATTGCCATGCTGCACGGTGCACAGATGGCCATCGACGATGCGAACGCCCACGGCGGGTATCATGGAATACCGTTCGCGTTAAAGATCCATGATGATCTGCCTCTTTGGGGAGCATCGTCCATGGACATCGTGCAGATGCGCTACAACGAGCATGTGTGGGCCATGCTGGGTTCGGTTGATGGTGCTTCCACTCATATCGCCCTGCGTGCCACGCTCAAGATTGAAGTTCCGATCATGGATACCGCCACAACGGACCCAACTGTGACGGAGACACGGATCCAATGGCTCCTGCATAACTTTCCGGACGATCGTCAACAAGGATATGCGCTGGCTGATTATATCTTCAACCAGCTCAAACTCCGGCACGTGGGCGTTTTGCGTGAAAATGGGCGCTACGGCCGCAGGGGCGATGAGGAGTTTATTAATTTCGCCCGCCGCATGGGATTTCAGCCTACCGTAGTGGTAAAGTACGCCCCAGAGGCCAAAGATTTTTCCGAACAATTACGCACATTGAACCGGCTGGGGATCGATGGTCTGGTGATCTGGGGTAATGCAACTCAAGCCGGATTGATACTAAAACAAATGCGCGCCCTGGGCATGAAACAACCTGTTTTTGGCAGCAGCCGGGTCGCCTACCCTGAAGTAATAAAAATTGCCGGTGCGTCCGCCGAAGGGTTGCGAACCATTTCCGCCATCGACCCCACGCGAAAAGACCCGAAGTGGCTGGAGTTCAAGCAGCGGTATGAAGCGCGGTTTCATGTTGAGCCTGATGCGTACGCTTCCTACGCCTATGACGGCATGACCATGCTGATCGGTGCCATTCGGAAGGCCGGGCTTAATCGCGGCCGTATTATGGACGCGTTGCGCGACTATGAAATGAAGTGGTACCAGGGGGTCAGTGGCAGTGCTTTCTTCGATTACACACTTAACAACA
>Ga0070738_10001692_pt1 | contig 41180 bp, 33 predicted proteins | sample Coa_R2_2_FD_66446 | JGI IMG/M metagenome (GOLD analysis project Ga0070738, IMG submission 66446) | Surface soil microbial communities from Centralia Pennsylvania, which are recovering from an underground coalmine fire - Coalmine... | ecosystem: Environmental > Terrestrial > Soil > Unclassified ...
GATTCGGTTGAAACAAAGCTCGCGATCGGCCTTTTCGAACGAAAGCGGGTGTGTTGGGGGAACTTCCCGCTCACCAACGAACCATTCGTCCATTCCCCAGAAATGAGCGGATCGCACGCTCAAGTTCAAGTCGTTCACCAATCGCGCGACCAACGGCAGTTGCTCAGTCGGCCCAATCGGCCCGCAGATGCCGGCAGGATTGTCCGGCGTGGATTGTTTCCAAGCCGAAACGTACTCCAGCGCCGCAGCCAAATAGAACTCCTCGAGCGTGTCATAAAACACGACCTTGAAACCGGGCCGGGAAAGCTTCTGCATTTTTTCGGCAGACAACGCGGCGGCATCCTGAATCAGTTCCGAATCCAGGGTTGTGTAATCCCACCAATCCGGGGCGATTGAGCTTGGTTTACGCGGCATAAATTATCCGAGGCTAGTATTCGAGACCTGTTCATTTTAACCGATTCAGGCTTCGCTCATAATCTGCGTTGATCCGGCAAAGCTTTCCGAGCGCTTGCGATAAAGGGTCAAAGTCGCGCGCAGAAAAGCCCAGGTGCAAATGCCGGCGCCAGCCTTCCGCCAGTCGGAATTTTCCGGACAACCGCCCGACTTCTAGCGAGGTCTCTTCCATGGTCCCCAGGTACGAATTGAGACCCTGGCTTAGATCGAGCCATTTCTGCTGGCTCTGATGACAGGCCAGCGCCTGGGTTTTGCGGTCATGCACTCGCCCGGTGTCAACGAACTGTCCTGGAATAACGCGCCGCCGTAGCGGGTCCCGCAAGCCGTGGGGCATGGCGTGGTAGATCGCCAACTCGTTATCGAAGGCCTCCCGCGGCGGGCGGGTCCCGAAGTTCGGCATTCCGCGGGCGAAAGCAGCAGTGACGGCAAGGCGCGCGGTATTGGTGTGATCTTCCATGTAATCCTGGGGCGAGTGGGTCAGGATGATTTGAGGCCTTACATCCCGAAGAAGAGCCGACACCCGCCGCAGCAACGGTGCTTCATAAAAAATTTGGAGGTCGTCCGTAATGCTTGGGTGGAATTTGGCTCCCAGCACCCGTGCCGCTGCACGAGCCTCCTGGGCCCGTTGGCGGCGAGTCCTGGCGCTGGTTTGCTCGGCGCTGCCGCAATTGCCGCTGGCTAAATTCCAGTAATGCGTTTCGTAACCCGCGTCCCGGAGAAGCAACAACGTCCCGGCCATGTAGAATTCAATGTCATCCGGATGAGCGGCAATCGCGATGGCTGCCGGGGCTTTTTTCATCGGATCTGAACCGGGCGTCCCGTCTTCGCCGATTCGTCAGCCGCGAAGATCACGCGGTGAGTCCTGGCGGCCTCAGCCAGGCTGGTGAACGGCATCTCTTTGCCTTGTGCGAGCGCGGAGAAAAATGCCTCGAACTGAGTTTGGTACGGGTGATCCGAAACGTCGCCTGAATCGAGGGGCTTAAAACCAAGCGTGTTCCACGCCTCTTTGCCGGTGTGCAGATCGGTCGAATGAAATTTGTTGTCCAGAAGGCTGCCTTTGCTGCCAACCAGGTGCGTATGGAAATAATAAGGCTGGAGACAATCGATGCACGCCACTGACTTTCCAACAGTCCCGTTCTTGAACTTAAGAAGAGTGACACTGGTGGATGGATATTCGTAGGGAGCGAAAGCCTCCGCGCTCGACTTCGTGCTGGCACTCAGCACTTCTTGAACATCGTTGCCCATGCAAAACAGCAGCGCATCAATGGCGTGACACCCCGCGGACAAGAGCGCGCTGCCGCCCTGAGCCTGGCTGGTGTTCCAACGAAACTGCCCGTACCACGGGCCAATCCCGTGGTAATAATCGATTTCGCCGTAATGAATATTCCCAAGCAACCCGCGGTCCAGTAAGGCCTTGGTCGAGCGAAACTGGTTTGAGAAGCGGCATTCGAAACAAACACAGGTTCTTACTCCCGCGCTGGACACGGCATCCTGAACGGCCGATAAATCTTCAAGACGGAGGCACACCGGCTTTTCGATAATCAAATGCTTCCCTGCCCTTGCCGCCTGAATGATCTGGCCGGCATGCTCGGCCGGCAGCCCGCAGATTGAGACCACCTGCACGTCAGGGTCCGCGAGCAGTGCGCCCGGCTCGCGGTAAACCCGAATCGGCGACCCGTACTTGGATTCCAACTCCGCGGGTTCTAATTTTCTTTTCGAACAGATCGCCGTCACCCGGCCGAGAGTCGTCGCATTAATCGCCGCGATGTGAGCCGTTGCGGCCCATCCGTAACCGATAATTCCGACGTTGAATTTCTTCACGCCAGCACCTATCTGGGATCCCAGTTCACCAATTTGTCCTGGTGGAAGACCGCTGAGCGGTCCAGAAATTCTACCACTCGCGGCGGGGGCGGCGCCTCCGGCGAAACCCGACTGTACGGAACCGGAGTCGGTGATCCGGGAACAATGACTTTTCCCGCCGAGGGCTGCTGAGCCAGAGTGGTTTTGCGGTAATATTCCCAAACGATATACGGTCCGTTCGGAGTGGAAATCGAACTGATGATGGTGGGCTGGCCCCAAGCAAGCAGAACGGCATTCGTCGTCATGCCTGGTTGCAATCTACCGCGATCCACCGACGCTTTTTCGGCCGGGTTCAACGCAGCATAGTCGGCCGGGTGCGCTTGCCGGCGCGCCTCGAGATTCGAACTGGAGCAGCCAACGATGGCTAACAGGCAGAGGCCCGCCAGTCCCGCGCACAGAATTTGCCGTTTGAGGTTTTGCATGAAATGAGCGGTGTGCGCGAATAATGGATCAGCGCAAACCCGCAAGCAAGCGACGGATACCTGTGCCCCTACCCCTGCCCCGCCAAGCGTGGCACCGCCGGTTCAACACCTCCCCGGAAGTCTCAGGGGAACGCACATTAGGTCGCCCCCGCCCCACCGCCGCCCGACTCGGAGGTGCCCTGCTTCGGTTGGATCCTGAGTTTCTCGAGGCGCGCTACATCTCCGAACCACGAAATCGCTCCACATCGACTGCACATCCGCGCTGTGGTTTCGACAAAGCTGCCTTTGAGCGTCCAAAAACGCGTTTTGTTCGGCACGAAGTACACCAGGCCAGTCCCGCGCACCTTTCCCTCAACCAATTCCGTGTGCCTGCACACCGGGCAAACCTCCCGCGCTTTATCCATGTCCTTGTCGCTGTGGAACACCTCCATCACCGAGTCGAGGTCTTCCTGCCAAAAACGCGTCGAGTCGCCCACCTTGCGATAGGTGATTTTGCCTTCGCGCATCCATCGGTAAAGCGTGGGCTCGCCGACATCCAGGTAATCAGCCGCTTCGCCGATCGAGAACCAATGCCGCTTAGTATTGGTCGGTTCCGAATTTTCCATGACCCCACCTTGTTATCATAAACTCGCATTTGCAACTTTTTTATTGACGTGGATAGATATTGATAGTAAACGATAGCTAATGAAAGCAGCAGGCCTTTCCCCCTGTCGAGCTGCATGCGCGGGGCAAACCGCACAAGACCTGCAACGGCTTCCCACCTCCAAAATTACCGCGCGCTACCCGCCGTTTCGCCCAAAGAGAAAATACCTTTCAACGGATTTACCCCGACAAAAAACCTGCGGCGGCAGGTTTGTTGTCGGCCGCGGAACGAACACAAAAACAAGCGCTATGAAGACGTTACTCATTAAGATCGGAGCGTTCATTGTCACCCTGCTGGCCGGGGTCGAAGGAACCAACGCTGGTTCGCCGGCGGATTCGAGGGAGGCAACTCAAGTGCAGGAAAGCGGATTGTCATTTTCGAAATTGGAATACCGCGTCAGCATATCCAGCGGGGAAGCGCGCGTGGCGGCCGAGGTTGCGGTTGAATGTGACAAGAAAGAGCCGTGCTCAACGGTGCTTTTCACAGGCGATCTCGCCCTGTTGCCTTTAAAACTTCCGAAGCCTTTGCGCATCGAGCGGATCGGCGACACATACATGCTAAGTGTTTCAAGGCCCGGGCGATACCAGTTCACGGTCGAGCTCGTGGCCAAGGTAAAAGACTTTGACCCGTGGAAGCGGATAACATTTAAGGGGCCGCTTGCGGCGATTGCATCGGTAAGCGCAGAGGCTGCGGGAGATGCCGAGGTGCAGCTCCTGACGGGCGCGCCAGTATCCAACGAACGCAGCAACGGCGTGGCGCGCGTAAAGGGGTTCCTGGGCGGCGAGCGCGAGGTCAGTATCAGGTGGAGCAGCCGCGATGCGCCGGGTGAGATATTGCGAACAGCATTATTCACGGTGGAAACGACCGCGACGGTTCAAGTAACGCCGGGTTTGATGAAGCACACCAGCCGCATGCGTTACGATGTACTCCAAGGAACCGTCTCAAAGGTTCTTATCGAGATTCCCGCGTCGCAAACGCTCAGCAGGGTAACCGGCCAGAATGTACGTGACTGGGAGATCAAACGCGGGGCAGACACAGGGGCGAAAGTTCTGGACCGGCCCCAGGTTCTGGAGGTGCAATTCACCAAACCAATCGAACAGCGCTATGATCTGACGCTTTATTCGGAGGAGACGGTTGAATCAATGCCAGCCAACCTTACACTGCGTCTGCCTGAACCGAAAAACAGCGACCGCGAAACCGGCACGCTGACGATCCTGAGCGAGGACGCCGCAGCCGAGGTTTCAGCGGTCCAGGGTCTGACTCAAGTGAACGCGATTGCCGGCGCCCTCGCGGCGTACCGGTTCGACAGCCGCCCCTTTTCTCTAATGCTTAAGGTCCGTCGCATCGAACCGCAAATCGCGGTGTTCGAACGAGTCCATGCGATCATGGAGGAGACGCGGGTTGTATCCAGGCACACCTTGGACCTGGACGTCACCGGCAGCGGTGTTTACCGGGTGGATTTGGGGCCAGCGCCGGGAACGACCGTTGCCGAAGTGACAGGACCCGAGGTGGAAGACTGGAGCGCAACCCACCTGGACGGAGAAGAAACTCTGCGGGTGAATTTCAAGAAAAAGGCGCTGGGCAACGCACAATTGCAGGTGGTGTTGGAGCGGCCGTTTAAACAGTTCCCGGCGAATTTTGAATTGGAGTCATTGAAGGTTGTAGGAGCGGCGAAGCAGAGTTCTCAGATAGGAGTTGCGGCGGCGCGTGGAATTGGGTTGAAGACGTCCGAGTTGGTGGAAGCGCGTGAGGTCGCCGTGCGTGCCATTGGCGCGACGGGAGCGGGACAGCCCAATGCCGGCCAGGAATCGCTAGGCTACAAAGCGGACCAGGCTGGATGGAAGGTGACGCTCCAAAGCGAAAGGCTCTCGCCGAGGATCATTTCGGATGTGTTCAACCTGGTAACCATTGGCGATGGGATCTTGGGCGGCAGCGCGACCATCTGGTACGGTCTGTTGAACCAGGGTGTTCAGGAGTTCGACCTCACGATTCCGGCAACGTGGAAAAATGTGGAATTTACAGGGCCGAACATCCGGCGCAAGGACAAGAAAGCGGATGGAACCTGGACGATCGGGCTGCAGGACAAAGCTTGGGGAGGGTACACGCTGGTGGTGACCTACGATTTTGAATTCGACTCCAAGGTGTCAGTGCTTTCGGTCGGAGGACTCCACACGCAAGGTGTTGAACGAGAAACCGGCTCGGTCGTGATAACCACCGCCGGAGGCATGAAAGTTTCGCCGAAGACGGTTTCGGACACATTAAGGCGCGTCGATGAAATGGAATTGCCGGCGGCCAATCGGTCGCTCATCACGCGGGCCGTTTTGCTCGCATACGAGTATAACGAGCGGCAGTACCAACTTGAGGTGCAGGCCGAGCAGTTCCAGGAAATCAGCGGGTTGTCGGCGGTTGCCGACCGGACGCAACTCACAACCGTGCTGACGGATGCCGGGGAAATGCTGACCCAGGCCTCGTTCATGGTCAAAAACAACGACAAACAATTCCAGCGTTTCAAACTTCCCAAAGGCGCCAGGTTCTGGAGCTGCCATGTAAACGGGCAGCCAGTCAAAGCCGAGCAGGATGGCGACTGGGTAATGGCTCCTTTGCCCCGAGGCGCGAACCGAAACCAGGCGTTCGCAGTGGATATCGTTTACGCGGGGACCAATGGCGTTAAGCCGGGGTTCTGGCCTCGCGAACTGCAATTGCAGGCGCCGCAGACCGACGTGCCAAACACTTACGCCGAATGGGAACTGTTTGCACCGTCTACGTGTCAGCTATCAGGTCTGGGCGGCAACATGACGCCTGTGCGAGGTACGACATACGACCTGCAGGACGCATGGGAAAAGTTCACCCGCTTCTACCGTGAATTCCTGCATGAATCCGGGCCGGGTCTGCTGGTGATATTGGCGCTCAGCGGACTGGTTGTGGCGTTGATCGCTTCAGCCAAACGGCACGGAGCCGGAGGTGTTGTTTCTGTGGTCGTGACCTTTGCCATTATCACAATTCTGGCGGCCATGCTGCTGCCGGCCCTCGCAAGGGCCAAGGCCCGGGCGCAGCGCATCAACGGCATTAATAATCTGAAACAGATTGGACTGGCGGCGCGAACCTTCGCTCTCGATAACAACAACCGCCTCCCACAATCCTTTGAGGAAATGCTCAACGAGTTGAGCACCGACAAAATTACCTACGACCCGGAAACAGGACAGCGTTACACCTACATCGGGGCCGGTTATGACCTTGAGAAAATTCTGCCGGAATCGGTGATTGCGTTTTCGCCGCCTAATTCACGAAATTACCGCGACGTTGTCCTGGCCGATGGGAGCGTGCAACAGCTCACTGCTTCAAAATTTGAAGCCTTGGAACGGCGCGGGCTGATTCTGCCCGCCACAGCTCAACAGGTCGCGCAAAACCAACAGGCCGCGGCAGTCCGCGGAGCGCAACTCCAGACCGCTCCAGTTCTGGCTCCCGCAATGGATCCCGCAGCGACGCCAAACGCCAACCCCAGGCCGCGAATGCGTTCAATCCGAATCGATGTTCCGCGCCAGGGGCAGGCGCTCACGTTTACCAAGGTGCTTCACCTCGATGAGCGTCCGCTCCTGCTGCAGGTCCGACTCATGAGCCTGGGCGCGTTTCAAACGGCTCAAATGTGCCTGCAAAGCGCAGCCTTTTGTCTCGGGCTGTGGATTGTATGGAGGCAATGGAGGGCTCGAGGAAGCACGTTGCTGATGACCGTTGGACTTTGCTTAATCTTATGCTCGGTCGGGAGTCTACTTCTCTCCTGGCGAGTGCTTCACCTGGCGTTCATCTGGACCACCCCCATATGCATCCTGGCTATTGTCGGATGGTTCACCTGGAGATTTTGGCCCAGGTCCGAGGCAGGATCTTCCGGAGCAAAAACACAGCTAACCCCAGCCGTGCCGCCGGCTGTCGCCGCGCTGATTTTGAGCGCCGTTGCTCTGTTGCCCGCCGAAGCCGCGCCCGAGTACGGGCGGCAATCGTCTGCCACCATTACAGCCGCGAATTATTCTGTAGCCGTTGTCGACCAGGTCGCAAACGTCGAGGTCACGCTAACCCTCAGTGGCGCTGGTGCAAACGAGGGGGTTTTCCTGTTTCAAGATGATGTCGCGATTCAACAGTTCCATTCCACGGCGGCCGATACAAAGTTCGTGCGTAAGCCTGGCGGGGTATCAGCGATATTTCCGCACGGCGGCACCGCAACGTTGCGATTGTCCTTGGCAGCGAAACTTGGAGGAGACGTCACGAAACGATTGCTGAGCTTCTCGGTACCTGCGGCGCTAAGCAGTCATTGGGACATCCGGATCGATCAATCCGACGCTGATGTGGAATTCCCGGCTGCAATTTGGACCCATCATTCGACCGAAGCAGGTCAGAGCCGCGTAGAAGCCATCATGGGACCGGGCGAACGCGCCCTGGTGCAATGGACACCGCGAGTCAAACGCGCGGCGGAAATTGAGTCAAACGTCAGTTGCAATGAAGCAGTCAGTGTGACCGTGGGCGGCCGGGTGCTGAGGGCACGAGCAACCTTTAAGTACCAGGTGACTCAAGGAGAAATGAGACAAGCCCTGGTTCGGCTGCCCGCGGGCCATAAACTCCTGCGCGTCGAAGGAGATTTCATCCGCACCTGGGAAATGACACCCGAAAACGGAGAAGAAGTAGTCAAAGTCGAGTTATTGAAGCCGATGCCACCCGAGTACCGGTTAACCATCGAAACCGAAAAAGTCATAGGCCCGTTGCCGGCCAGGGTTCGTTGTGATGTTCCGCATCCAATTCGAGTCGCCCGCCAAGCCGGCGTTCTGGCGCTTCAAACGCAAGATGAGATGGAAATTGCATTGGAGGAAACCTCCGATTTGTACCGGATTGAAACGGAAGAGTTCGCAAGCCAGTCCGAGCAGAAGCTTGATGGCGCGTTCAATGCCTTCCGTTTTCTCACGCCTGCTTTCAATTTGCAGCTACGGGTTTCGGCAATGCAACCCCACCTCGAGGCCCAGGCCCGAAACTCGATCCGCGTCAGCCAGGAACAAGTCACGCTGCAGACTGCAATCGACTATACGACCCGGCGAGCTGGGGTCTTTCGGCTCAGGCTCGCGTTGCCACAGGACTATCGCCTCGACTCGGTTAACGGGAGCAACATTCTCCAGACCGCGGAGCGCGCCGAGGCCACCGGACGTGTCCTGGAAATTACTCTGAAGGAGCGCACCAGTGGAACATATCCTTTGCGTGTGGAACTGACCCGGTCTCTAAAAGACCTGCCGCAGAGTTTGCCGATTGCCGGTTGCCATCCCCTGGACATGCAAAAGATTAACGGCCTTATTCTCGTCTTGGCCGAACCGGGGGTGGCACTTAAGCCCGCCGTCTTCGACGGGTTGACTGAAATCCCAGCTGCGGAAGCAGGCAAGGACAGCTCGACCCCCGGTAACGGACTGGCATACCGGTTCGTGGCAACAGAACCCCAACCCGCATCATCCTGGCATCTTGAGCTCCAAACCGAAAAGATCGAATCCTGGGTCAAAGCGGAATTAGTCACAATCCTCACCGTCTCCGATACATTAATCAACGGCCGTGCCCTGGCCCGGTTCGATGTTCAAAACGCGCCGGTTAAGGAACTCCACCTCGTTATCCCGACCGAGTTCCGAAACGTTGAGGTTTCCGCGCCGAACATTCGCCGGAAAGACCATGCGGGTGAAAACTGGACGGTGGAATTCCAGAGCAAAATTTTTGGGCCGCACGTCGTAGAAGTCACCTGGGAGCAGACCAAGAGCCCCACGACGGATTTCCTGGAACTACGGGGAGTGGGCGCGCGGAATGTCGAAAGAGAAACGGGTGTGCTTGTAGTCGTAGCGCGGCCCCCGCTGCAGGTCGCCGCCACCAGCTCAGGCGATCTTAAACCGACGGATTTGCGGGATATCCCCGAGTGGGCCGGTTCACCCGACGAGGGAGCCGTCCTGGCTTACCGGTATCTTCGCCCGGGCTACAAACTGGGAATCTCGGCGACTCGTTTTGTTGAGGCCGAAATCCTGCAGGCCCTGGTTGAAAGCCTACAGCTGAACACTGTGCTCGCCGACGATGGCCAAATGATGACTGAGATGTCGTTGACCGTTCGAAACCGGAACCGACAGCACCTCGAGATCACTCTCCCGCAAGGGGCAGCGGTTTGGTCGGCATTTGTGGGAGGTCAACCGGTGCGGCCTGCCTTTAACCAGGGCAAACTGCTCCTGCCGCTCGAACAGTCCGTCGGGGATGACTCGGCCATACCCATTGAGATTCTGTACGTCGACAGCAGGCCGTTCCCGAAAGGGAGCGGGACCGTTGACCTGGTCTCACCCATTTTGGATGCGCCGATCCGGACCGCGCATTGGGAACTGTTTCTGCCGCCCGATTACATTTACAGCGGCTTCAGCGGCTCGATGGCCCATGAAGTCGAAACCACGTCGGTTGAAGCATCCGGTTTTTCTTTCCTCGATTACAGCTCTCGGGAGTCCTCGAGCAAAGCCCGGCTCGCGAGTGAGCTAAAGTCCGAGCTCAACAGCGCTCAACAGAAACTTTCGTCGGGGAACGTCAAGGAAGCTATCGCGGATTTCAATAAGGCGCGCAACAAAAGTGACCTGGCGGCCGCCAATAACGCTCAAGCCCGTCAACTCGAAGCCGACCTTCGGCACGCACAGGCAAACAATCTCATCGAAGCCCAGAATTCCTTCAGCCAAAGCTACGCGGACTCCGGCGTCCAAGGCTCTGGAAAAGGTCAGGATTGGGCCCGTTTGCATTACAAGAACGAAGATGCCGAAGCCCAATGGACGAAGTTGCAACAGGCCCAGGACCTCGGCACCGCATCCGCTCAACCCATCCACGTGAACCTCCCAACTCGAGGCCTGCATCACTCCTTCAGCCAGCTGCTCCAAACCCAAACCGGAAAGCCACTGACCATTCGGCTGAACGCTTCCAATAACAGGGTGCACACCTGGCCCCGGCGGATCGGCGGTTCGATGGCCGGATTCCTGGGATTATGGGCGGCGGCGTTTCTGGTCAAACGCCATTTCCACAGGCCAAATCCCGCGCAAACAACGGGTTAGCACGCCGAGGCGAAAGGCACAAAGCGGAAAGATCTCTCCGCTCGAAATCAGAAAGAAAAAAAGAATGAACAAAAGATGGGGAGAAAGCTCTATACTTTGTGTTACAAAGTTATTTGCGATAAGAAGTCAACCCGTCTGCCAGCTGACGTTATGAAAATTTTCATTATTAATCCTCCGCATCCCGCCATCGGCAGCCGTATTCCTCGCGAACATCTTCCCCCATTGGGCCTGCTCGCCTTGGGCGGTCCTCTGCTGGATGCGGGTCATCGCGTTGAATTGTTGGACGCTGAATTCGGGCCGATGGGCTTGTCCCAAATACTTGCTGAAGCGCGGGTATTTCGTCCGGAGGGGGTCCTTTTAGGCCATTCGGGGTCCACTTCGGGGCATCCCTCGGCGGTCCGAATTGCGCGGGCCATACGGAACGTTCTGCCGGATACCTGGATCATTTACGGGGGAGTCTTTCCGACGTATCACTGGCAGCTCATCATGACACAGGAACCCGACATTGATTTCATCGTGCGTGGAGAAGGGGAAGAAACGATTGTAAGGCTAATCCGCGCCTTGGAACAGGAGCAGCCGTTGAGGCAAGTACCTGGGATTGTTTACCGCGAGGGAACCGGGGCCGGGCGTCTCCGAATGAAATCAGAGTCGGCGGCGGATGATAAGGCGGTTCGCGCGAACCTGCCGGCGCCGGTGATCCGTGACCTGGAGGCGTGCCGAGTCGGCTGGGAACTCATCGACCACCGCAGGTACACCTATTACGGCCGGCGACGGGCGGTAGTGGCCCAATTTTCGCGGGGTTGCCCGCACCACTGTCATTACTGCGGCCAGCATGGATTTTGGCGAGCGTGGCGGCATCGGGACCCGGTGAAGTTTGCGGCTGAGCTCGCGTGGCTGTACCGGGAGCGCGGCGTGGAACTGGTAAATCTGGCGGATGAGAATCCAACGGCCGATCGAGCAGCGTGGTTGGCATTCCTGGAGGCGTTGATTTCGCAAGATGTGCCGCTAGTGCTCATCGGGACCACGCGCGCGGGCGATATCGTTCGGGACGCAGATATTCTGCATTTATACCGGCGGGCTGGAGTTGCGCGGTTTTTGCTTGGGCTTGAAAGCACGGACGACGCGACCTTACAAGCCATCCATAAAGGGAGCACCAAAGCGATTGATCGCGAGGCCATCCGCCTGCTGCGGCGGCATGGAATCATTTCGATGGCGGCGTGGGTCGCCGGGTTCGCGCAGGAGAAAGATCGAGATTACTGGCGCACACTAAAACAGCTGGTGTCGTATGACCCGGACCAGATCCAGGCGCTCTACGCGACGCCACACAGTTGGACACCGTTTGCGGTGCAAGAATCGGGGCACAAAGTGATCCAGACCGATCTAAGCCGCTGGGATTACAAGCACCAGGTGTTGGAAAGCGTTCACGTCCCGAATTGGCGGGTGCTGCTATGGGTCAAGTTCATTGAAGCGGTGTGCCAACTGCGGCCGAAATCCCTGATGCGTCTCGGGTGGAATCCGGACCCATTGTTCAGGGCGGGGATGCGCTGGTATTCAAATATCGGTCGGCGCGTTTGGCCTTACGAGATTTGGCACTGGTTGTTCTTCGATCGGCGCAGAAAAAACGGGCCGACAGTGGCGGAGTTTTTGAAAGGAGCCTGGAACCGGGAAGAAACCGGGACGGCGATCCCGCTCCGGCTTCAGTCGAAAGGCGCCTTCAACAGGTTGAAGGGACTTGGGCGCATGTTCCCAGTCTTGGCGCGGGTGAAACGAAACGGTATCTTGTTTCGGATGCGCAAAGACGCGGGAGTTACGTCGAAACCGGCGGAGCGGCTGATCGTTTCATGATCCGTAACATCGTCAGGTTGAACTCGGCGGGGCTGGCGGTCCTGGCCCTTATTTTTCTCATTTACCCGGCGACCCGGGTGTTCCTGGACATTCGCGACCCTGCGTTGCGCGAACCGGGGACCCCGAAGGTGGCGTGGAGAATATTCAAACACCTCACACCACGCTACGCCGCCTGGGCCCGCAATCGGCTGACGGATGGTCGGGCGGAAAAACTCTCCACAAAGGATATTTCCGGAACCGAGTGGCCGCTCTTCGGATCCGTTTTTTACCTCTGGGCAGTTGAGAACCTGGAGCAGGCGTGGGAGGCGGGAGATCACTCGCCTGGAACAGAGCCTAAGATCTTTGCCCGCGACGCGGTTTTAGCCGCGTCAGACCTTGTGGTCGACCCGAAGCAGGCTGCGTGGGTAAAGACACACTGGGGCGACGATTACTTGCACCGTGAAAATGTATTTTATCGGATGCTTGTGATAGCCGCCCTGAGCGTCCGCGAGAGGCTTTACGCAGACGGCACACACAGGGAGCTTCTGCGCGACCAGGTGGAGACTCTGGCTGTAGAGCTGGACAAGTCCAAAACCGGGTTGCTGGAAGATTACCCCGGTGAATGTTACCCCGGAGATGTCATGGCGGCGTGGATGTGCATCAAGAGGGCAGATGCTGTTCTCGGAACCGATCATTCGGCAATGATTGGGCGGGCCTTGCGCGCATTCACGGGCGAACAGGCGACGCCACTTCGTTTGCCGCCATACGCCGCCAACGCGAATACCGGACGCCCGATTTCGCCATCCCGCGGCTGCGCCAATTCGTATATGTGCCTGACAGGTCCCGAGCTCTGGCCTTTGGCCGCTCGCGAATGGGATGCGATTTACGACCGCTTTTTCTGGCAGGAACGATTCGGGATTGCGGGGTTTCGCGAATTTCCAAAAGGCGCTCGGGGAAGCGGTTGGCAAATGGATGTGGATTCGGGACCAGTTATCGCGGGATACGGCGTTGCCGCGAATGCATTCGGCATTGGAGCGAGCCGGAAAAACGGGCGTTTCGACCGGGCGTACCCGCTTACGGCCGAGATGCTGGCAACCGTGTGGGAACTTCCGAACGGCGGGCTGTTGCTGCCCCGGGTTTTATCAAATGCGACCGATGCTCCACTCCTCGGGGAAGCGGCGATCCTGTGGCAATTGACGGTTCAGCCGCAGAAAGGCTTTCCTGTGAAGAGCGGAGAGAAGCTGCCCGTCTACCCCTACGTTTTGTTGATCGGCGCGTTTGTTTTGGGAATCTGGCGGGTGCTGGAATCGGTTGTCGGCTTCCGATACGCGACCTACCTGGACGAGAGCGAAGTCCCCTGGGGCGCGGCGCAAATCGCTTTGTGGGCGGTCCTGCTTGCCGGCACCGCAGCCGTCTGGGTCACGAAGAGCGCAACGCTTGGCATCGTTCTGCTGTTGGTCGCTCTGATTCTCCCGATCCGACGCAGGGTAAGGCGCCGCGGAACGGAGGATTGGCCCGAGGATGAACCGCGTCCACCCGGCGCCTCCAAAAGAGCGGCGCCCGAGGGACAGGGGTGTTCACCTACTTAGGTTCGCGCCTTGCGCCTGCTACGAAGTGGGTGTTGGTTAGTACTGAATGACTTGACGCACCCCGTTGGTGCGTCTTTTTATTTCTCGCCCATGGTGTCGGTGAAGGTCGCCGTCGTGAGAGACATCCCGGTGAGGTGATCATTGACCCACTTGATTCCAGCGCTGCACGCGCCGAGCAAATTCGGCGAGGGAGACGTTAACGGCAGGATGCTGTCCTCCGCCTCGCTGTACATCGGCATAACCTCTCCGCCCATGATCGCGCAGAACCGATCGCCCGCCCCGATCGAGAGCAGCATTTTGGTGTAGCTCTCGAGATTGACCTCGCCCTCGCCGTGTCCGCAGAATTGGTGACCCCGCTGAGGCCAATCTTCGGAAATCATGAGAGTCGAAGCGCCTTCGAGGAACTTGAAGTTCTTTGCGTGACTGCCCAGGACGCGCGGCGCCACAAACGGGCTGGTAAACCTTCGGGTCCATGTCTCGCCGGCCCAGCAGTGGCTCGGGTCGCCCCAAACGCACATGCACTTATCGTAGTCGGTGGTCATCAGGAGCAAACCGAAATCGCGAGCGCAAATGGCGCCCGTTGCGGGGTGAATTTCGTGCGCCAAATAGGCCCCGAGGCGATTTGCCCGCGCGCGTATCTTGGCTGTCTTTTCTCGAAACCGGCTTAACCCATCGGCCATCATTTTTTCCCATCCGAACACCCACGGATAGCCGCCGTGCAGAACTGGATTTGCCCAGAGTCCCCAGAACCAGCCGTAAATATGGATCCCGGCGGCGGTGCCGTTTTCCAGGACCGCCAGCAGGTATTCCTCGGACCAATCCTCGACGTATTGCGCTCCTTTCTCGAGCACGGGTCCGGGGACAAATTTCTCGGCATACTCCGTTCCCCACCGGGCGCTGAGGTGCGCATAAGCGGCGCAGTGCGCGCTGACGGCAGGGGCGACAATTCCCAAAGCCGAGAGCGCTTGTTTAATTTCCTTGGGATCGCGGAGAACGATCCGTCCATTATCTCCATGTCCGGATCCGTTGAGCAAATAGTTGGAGATCATCATCGAGCGCGCGCCGCAACCGGTTGCGTACTTTCCAACCGCCTCGATCGTTTTGAGGCCGCCGACGAGTTGCCCGGTTTCGACACCCGCCACGATGCTGACTTGTTTGCCGGAGCTCAGGCCCAGGCGGGATCGGTTCGGGTCGAAGTAACCGTTGAGTTCCTTAAAGAATAGCGGGTTCATAATATTTTTGCTTAGAGCAGGTCAGCTTGTGAGGTCAGGTGCCGTTCACATGAGACGAGGGCTGACTTTCCGACACCCTATTCGCAGCAAACTAAAAAGCAATCTCGTTATGACATTGCTTGAGTCTGGGTTACAAACCAGTTACGTTTGCTGTTTCAGAAGTAAATGAGTCAGGCCAGAATTACTACAAGGCGGTCAACGGGATTGCTTGCGAGCCGATCACTGGAGCGGCGGGTGCCGCTTCGGGGGAAACTAAACAGCCAGCTGGCGAGTTGCTGCATTGCCCGGCTGCTCGTGCTCGCAACCGAAGACCGGCAGAAGCCAATCATCACGTACATTGACTCGCCCACAGGCGAAGCCTCGGGCGCGCTCAGCGTAATTTCCACGATGAACGGGATCCAGAGTCCTGTGGTCACCTTTTCCCGTGGCGTGATTGGCGGGGCGGCGGCGGTCGTCGCGGCACACGGGTTGAAGGGTTTCCGCACCGCTCATCCCAATGCTGAATTTTCGTTGAAACTTGGCGCCGGCCCGGAAATCGACGGCAACACTCAACCGCAGGAGTCTTACGTCAAAATGCTGACGCAGCTGTTAGCCAAAGACACGGGACGTCCGGAGGAAGAGGTCTTCGGCTGGCTGACCCATGGCATCCAATTCAGCGCGCAGGAGGCCGTCAGGCATGGACTCATCGATTCCGTAGCGACCGAACCGGTTTTACCAAAGCCGGCTTAGACTTTCCAGGGCCCGCGCTTAGGACGGTCCAGCCACTTGTTGGCCTCGGAATCTCCCACGAATCGCTCCTTGGCCGGGTCCCACTTGAGCCGGCGATGATTCCAATAAGCCAGGTTGCCCAGGTGACACACCGTTACAGAGCGGCAACCTATTTCGACGTCGCAGATGGGCCGTTTGCGCGAACGCATACAGTCCAGGAAATCCTTGCCGTGATTATAACTGTTGTAGAGGCGAATGTCGTTAGGGCCAAGGGGTTCCTCGGCAATCGACTTGGGCATGGCCTCGAACTTCCCGCGGTTAACGAGAATCTTGCCTTCGGAGCCGACGAACAAAACGCCGCCGCTGTCGCCGTGCAGCACTTCCACACCATTGGCGTAAATATAACGCAGGCCTTTGGTCGCTTTCGGGTCCTCGGGAGGGATGATGTCAACCGGGCCGCTGTCATCCATACCCAAGCCCCATTGGGCGATGTCGAAATGGTGCGCGCCCCAATCGGTCATCATGCCGCCGGAATATTCACGGTAATTGCGCCAGTCGGGGAAATGCGTGTGCACGCCACGAGGACTGAGCACTGAATTATAAGGCCGGAGCGGGGCGGGTCCGAGCCACATGTCCCAATTGAGGCCGGGTTCGAGGGGTTCTTGCGGCAAATCGCAGGGACGCGAAGGCCCGCCGACGTCGACAATGACCTGGGAAATTTTGCCGATGCGTCCGTTGCGAACCAATTCGCAGGCCTTGCGGAACTCGCTCATGGATCGCTGCATCGAGCCGGTTTGAAACACGCAGTTGTATTTTCGCGCAGCTTTGACCATGGCTCGCGCTTCATGGATGGTAAGCGAGAGCGGCTTTTCACAATAGACGTCCTTACCCGCTTTGCAGGCCGCAATGGCGACGAATGCGTGCCAATGATCGGGAACAGCGATGACAACGGCATCAATGTCCTTGCGCGCGAGCAATTCATGAAAGTCAGGGTAGGCAGCGCAACCTTTGTACTCTTTGTCCTGCTTAATGCTGTAAAACTCATCGACGATTTTTTTGTGATGTTCGCGGCGAGTCGTGTCGACATCGCAAACCGCCAGGACCTGGGTGTCTGGCTGGTTCAGGAAGTTGTTGAGCAAACCGCGGCCCTGGGTGCCGGTGCCGATAAACCCGAGCGTGATGCGGTCCCCGGGGTTTTTGCGAGTGAAGCCCAAGGAAGAGAGAATGAGCGGCGTACCCAGGGAAGCGACTGCTGTTAGTTTAAGGAATTGTCTTCGAGCGAGTTGTGTTTTCATGATTGGATCTGACGCTTAGCCAGGCAAATTGTTCACACGCACGGCTTGATTAAGTCAAGCAAATGAGCAATCTATTGCTATCCACATGAGCAATCCAAAGCAGAACCTCAGCACCCTGGCGTTGCACGCCGGGCAAGTTCCTGATCCAACGACCGGCGCGCGCGCAGTGCCTATTTACCAAACCAGTTCCTTTGTCTTCAAGAGCAGCGATCACGCAGCCAATCTGTTTGCTTTAAAGGAATTCGGGAATGTTTACACGCGGCTGATGAATCCGACGACCGATGTTTTTGAACAACGGATCGCGGCGCTGGAAGGAGGCACCGGCGCGCTGGGAGTTGCCTCCGGCCAGGCAGCCACAACCATGGCGTTGTTGAATATCACGCAGGTTGGTGATGAAATAGTCTCGGCCAATAATCTCTACGGCGGAACGTACCAACTGTTCCATTACACGCTATCCAAGCTTGGCCGGAAGGTGAAATTCGTCGACTCGACGGATCCCAACGCGTTTCGGAAAGCCATCACGCCTAAAACACGGGCGTTGTTTGCTGAAACGATCGGCAATCCAAAACTGGACGTGCCGGACTTCGACGCGTTGGCATCGATCGCGCACGGGGCGGGAGTGCCGCTGGTTGTAGACAACACGATTGGAATTGGCCTGGTGCGTCCGATCGATCACGGCGCCGACATCATTGTGGCTTCGGCTACGAAGTACATCGGCGGTCATGGAACTTCCATCGGCGGGGTGATCGTCGATTCGGGGAAATTCAAGTGGGACAACGGCAAGTTCCCGGAACTCACGGAACCGGACCCGGGCTATCACGGGTTGAAGTTTTGGGACGTGTTCGGGAATTTTCCGGGCTTAGGCAACGTCGCATTCATCATCAAAGCCCGCGTGCAACTGTTGCGAGATATCGGCGCCTGCCTTAGCCCATTCAACTCATTTCTATTTCTCCAGGGGCTTGAAACGCTGACGTTGCGCCAGCACCAACACTCGGCCGGTGCGCTGGAAATCGCGCGATTCCTCAAGAGTCACAAACTTGTAACATGGGTGACCTACCCGGGATTGCCCGACGACCCGAACCATGCAATGGCATCACGTTACCTCAAGCGCGGCTTCGGCGGCATTCTCGGGTTCGGAATCAAAGGCGGGCTCGAAGCGGGCAAGAAATTTATCAACTCCGTTAAGATGTTGTCGCACCTGGCGAACATCGGCGACGCGCGCAGCCTGGTGATTCATCCTGCTTCGACCACGCACCAGCAACTCAGCGCGGAAGAACAGGCGGCGACCGGGGTCACGCCGGATTACGTGCGCCTGTCGATCGGGTTGGAAGATGTCGCCGATATTAAAGCCGACATCGACCAGGCCCTGGCGGCGTCGCAGAGTTGAAGCAAGGCCCGTGTTGTTCGATAAATCGCGCGAACCGGTTTTTCGGTATTGCTGCCGGTCCGGTTTGGATTTAACTTTGAAAAGCGCTGGACACTGGGTGAAAGGCGAATTCACCGCGCAGTGGGCTATGTCAGGCATCAAAAGTCGTCCAGGCTCCGTCCCGTATATACTGCGCCTGACCAAGCCCGACGATGTTTATGAACGACCCGGGCGAGAAAGGCCAACGACAGTCCGGACCTGGTTTTGAAAATGCCCTGCGCACTTGTCTTCTCTCCGGGATAGTTCTGTACGATGCGCAATCCGGCACCGCCACTTTAAGTCCGGAAGCGCGCCAGGTTTTTGGAATGCCCACGAATGTGGGATCAGAGGTGCCGATTGCGAGTTTGCCTCCCGGCATTGCGGAAGTTGCGAAAGACGCACTGGAAGGCAAGAGCGTTTCAGCGAGGCAGGTTTCCTTTTCAAACGACCAAGGCCGCCGGTCGGTTCATGTGAGCGCGGTGCCGCTCAAGTCCAAATCCAATGATGCCACGGTTGTGCTGGCAGTGCACGCGCTGAGCACCAGCAATCCGTTTTTGCAGCAAATCCGCCAACTGGATCGGCTCGCCAATACGGGGACCTTGGCGGCAAGCATGGCGCACGAGATAAAGAATGCGCTGGTGGCGGGACGCACGTTTCTTGATTTGCTGCTGGAGAAGAACACGGACGAGGAGTTGGTTCAAATTGTGCGCCGCGAGACCGGCCGAATCGACGCCATCGTCAGCCGGATGTTGCGTTTCGCCGCCGCAAATACAACCTCGCTGAAACTCGTGCACGTGCACGACGTGCTGGATCACGCGCTGCGCCTGGTTCAGCCGCAACTCAACGGAGCGTCGATCCGCCTGGAACGCGCGTTTCACGCCAATCCGGATACGATCAATGGCGATGAATACGAACTGCAACAAGCATTCGTCAACCTGCTGTTGAATGCCCTCGAAGCGATGTCGGAACACGGCGAACTGGCCGTTGTGACGGACAACCATTCGCTGCCGAACGGATCCCGCTGCCTTCAAGTTGTGATCCGCGACAGCGGCACTGGAATTCGTCCCGAAAACATGGAGCACTTGTTCGAGCCCTTCTTCACCACCAAAACCACCGGGACAGGCTTGGGGCTGGCAATCACGCGCCGCATCATCGAGGAACACGGGGGCTCGATCAGCGTTGCGAGCAACCAGCGCGAGGGGACCGCCTTCACCGTTTGTCTGCCGGCGCAACCAACGACCGAATCTCACCCGGTTGGCCAGGGTCACTCGGCCCAGTCTAAAACCTAGCCCGCCCATCATGCCCGTCCACGGTGGCGGAGGGCATTGACCTCGGGCGGCCGGATCCGGCACGATATCTCATGGCGAGGATCTGCACGCTGGGGATCATCAGCGATATTCATTACGCGAGCGCCGCCGAGCAAGCGCGCGGCGGCAAGTATGAAATGGCGATCATTCCCAACCCCCTGCTCCGCCTGGTTGTGCATTTTTATCGGCGCTTCTTCTGGCTCCATGAACCGCTTCAAAAAAACTATCTCCTGGATCGATTCATCGAGAGGAGCTCCGGGTTGGGCCTGGATTACCTGATCGCCAATGGTGATTACTCCTGCGACTCGAACTTTGTCGGCGTCAGCGATGACGCCGCCTGCCAAAGCGCTCTTGAATGCCTGCAAAAACTAAGATCCAACTTCGGCCCGCGGCTCTGGCTTAATTTTGGAGACCATGAACTGGGCAAGGTCAGTTTCTTCGGAGGACGCGGAGGAATGCGATTAGAAAGCTGGAAGCGCGCCCAGGCGGATCTCGGGCTCGCTCCGTTCTGGCAATTGATCATCGGAAAATACGTCGTGATCGGGGTGGTTTCCTCGCTCGTCGCGTTACCGGTGTATGAGCCGGACACGTTGCCGGAAGAGCGGACCCGGTGGGCTGCGCTGAGGCAGGAACACATGAAGTTGATCGCCGAAGCTTTCAAGGCGGTGGATCCGGCCAGCAGGATTTTGCTTTTCTGCCATGATCCATCTGCTTTGCCATTTCTGTGGGAAGAACCCGCGGTTCGGGCCAAAATCGCTCAAATCGAGCAGACTGTAATCGGGCACCTGCATTCAAACCTGATCCTCTGGAAGAGCCGGTGGCTTGCGGGAATCCCGCGCATCACGTGGCTTGGTCACACGGCGACGCGGTTGACCGCCGCCCTGGGCCGGGCCCGGCAGTGGAAACCATTCCAGGTCCGGCTTTGCCCAAGCCTGGCGGGAATTGAACTGTTAAAAGACGGGGGTTACCTGACGTTGCAACTCGATCCAACAGGTGAACGGCCCGCTGAATTTGTGCGGCACAGGCTACCCCGCTGAACCGGCCGTCGTCATGCCAATTCGGGTTCTTCGATTTCCTTCGGCGCGGTGAAAAGCGGCGCGCCGTCCACGGCTTCGGGATACTCGAAAACCTTACCCTCGTAGTTCCTGACGATCACACGGTCGTCATTGCGGCTCAGCACGTAATCCGGGTTGATCGGGACTTTTCCACCGCCGCCGGGAGCGTCGATCACGTATTGCGGGACCGCGTAACCGGTCGTGTGGCCGCGAAGCTGTTCCATAATTTCCAACCCGGTCCTGACACTGGCCCGCAGGTGGGCGGACCCGGCGATCAAGTCGCATTGGTAGAGATAGTACGGTTTGACGCGGCACATGAGCAGCTTTTGCACGTGAGCCCTGGCAACATCGGGATTGTCATTTACATTCTTCAGCAGCACCGATTGGTTGCCGAGAGGGATCCCGGCATCGGCCAACCGCACGAGAGCCTCCCTCACTTCAGTGGTAAGTTCGCGCGGATGGTTGGAATGGATGCTGATGAAAAGCGGATGGTACTTTCGCAGCACCGCGCACAAAGCCGGCGTGATGCGTTGCGGGAGAAAAATCGGGATGCGCGTGCCGATTCGCAAAAACTCCACGTGCGGGATAGCCCGCAATTTTGACAGGAGCTGGTCCAGCTTTTCGTCACTAAAGAGCAGCGGGTCGCCGCCGCTCAGCAGGACATCCCTGATTTCTTCATGCCGGCGGACGTATTCGATTTGTTTGTCGAACTCCGGGTGAAAATCATAACCCGTGGCGTTGCTGACAAGGCGCGAGCGGGTGCAGTAACGGCAGTACGCGGCGCACCGATCGGTTACCAGGAAAAGAACGCGATCGGGATAGCGGTGAACCAAACCAGGAACCGGCGAGTGTGAATCCTCCCCGCAAGGATCGTTCATCTCCCATGAGGCAGTGTGGGTTTCTTCGATTCGAGGGATCACTTGCCACCGAATGGGGCAAAGTTCATCGGCCGGATCGATCAGGTTGAAAAAATACGGCGTTATCGCGAGAGCGAGTTTATGGTTAGCCAGCTTGGTGCCCGCAAATTCCTCCGGCGTCAGCGTAGGCATCAAACGCTGAAGCTGATCGACAGTCGTAATGCGGTGCTTGAGTTGCCAATGCCAGTCGTTCCAATCCGAATCAGGCACGTCAGCCCAAAAGCCGCGACCGGCGGAGGTGAAATGTTTAAGAGAATTGACCCAGCGTTGCGATGGCGGCTCCTCGTTGTTTCCCGAAGCAGTGTCGTTTTGCATGTCCCTAATTTTGTTAGCGCACTATAGAATCGATCAATTGAGTGTCAAGGCGGGCTACCGATTGGCTGCAACGCATTCCTGCGAGAGGTTGTTTTCATAACATCCTGAAAACAAACTGTTTATAAAACAGTGGGTAAAGCCCCCAGCGGAGCCCCCCAACGGTTTCCACCCCAAACGGGGTCTTGTCCCGACGCGGAATCCTCGACTCAAATTACGGCAGCGACGTCGTGGCCGTGTCAGGTAACGCGGGTGGATCGGAATCTGTCTTGGGACGCAGTTCCAAACGCTTGCGATCGAGGGAATCGAGCTGTTGCAAGGCTTCGTCAATGGTTCGGCGTTGAAGGGCGTGTTTTCTAAATGGCAAAACAAACCCGTGTCGATTAATCCCGTCGATGTAGCTTTCAATTACGCGGCAGTAGAGATCGTCCAATTGCGCAAGGTCGCGAGCGAGCCTGGGCCGGAGCATTTGCAGTTCGCGGAGCTTGCCTTCCAGGGCCGGGGTTTGCCGCGCGACCGGCCAGTCACGGATAACGGACTGCAGGCTGATTTCGGTGTGGAGAGGCAGTTCGTTGGTGCCGATTCGGACCTGGACAGAGGAGCGGATCATTTCATCAAGCTTCTGCCAACTGTTGTCGGCCGACCACGACTCGGCCAGTTCGCGGCCGGTGAAATGCACCAACTGAAGCGTCCACCATTTCTCAACGTCCAGCGGATTCTGGAACGTGTCGTGAAAGGCATCCAGAAACGCAAACTGCCAGTTGTAGAAGTTGGGCAACTCCTCAAGCATCTTTTTCATGCAGGCTGGGCCGTTGGGCAGAAGGAGCAGTTGATGAACAAAGAGCTGTGCGCAGCTCCGGTACAGTTCCCCGGCCTCACCGGTCTGCGAGCCAGGCAAAGGCCAGCTCAGCTGTTGAAAATTCAACGGTGTGGCGGCGCATAGTTCGCGATGCGCTTGCTCGAGGGGATTGTCTTTGCGCGCGTTAACCAGCAGCGTGGTCATGCGAAAGCCGGTGCTGGAAAACTGCGGCGGCGGGATCAGAACCTCCCGCTGGTCCGAGACCCAAATCTCGCGGCTAAATCCTTCGATTAGCCACGGCGGCAATTCAGCCGAGTGTGCTCCGGCTTGCCGATTTGCGATTTCGAGCAACAGGACCGCGGTCATGGCGCGGACATATCGTTCGCGATTGCTGATCGCCGGAACACTGACGTGATAATGCCAGCCATCGCGGAATTGTTCGGAGTCAATGGCGATTGGGTCGTCGCCTGACGTGGCCGGGTACAACCTGAGAAAAACCTTTCCCGACCACGCCCCGGCCAGGCCCAGTTCGCGCCAGACGACCTGCTTGATGCGTTCGCACGAAACCGGAAGCAGCGTAGGGTCGAGCCGAATGAAATTGGTGTCGTTTTCGAGATAGGCTGCCAGCGGCGATGCCGAGACGACGGGCGAAGACTGAATGATAAACTGGCCGGAAGCGCTGCGCGAAAGAAACAGCCCGGGCATCGCCGGCTGAGCACACATTGGCGCGCCGCAGACCAACACAACCATGCAGCGCCAAAGGCAGGTTTGCCCGCGGAAGATCGCTTTAAGTCTTTGTGGCCGGAGGTTTGGCATGGCTCTCCGATTTGGCAGGAGCCGGTTTGGAATCGGCCTTTGTTTCGGACGGCTTGGCGGCGGGAGTGTTAGAGTCCTTTTTCGCGGCTTCCTTGTACTTCTCGCTTCGGTAGTCGGTAATGTAAAAGCCGCTTCCTTTAAAGATGAGCCCGGCCCCGCCGCTGATGGCGCGTTTCACTTTGCCTTTGGCCCATTTTTTCTGCGGGCACAAGTCCTGCGGACAGGTCGTCAGGGCCTTGGCGGAAATGGACTGGAACTGCTCGAACTGATGTCCGCATTTTTCACACTCGTAAACGTAAGTCGGCATAAACTGCTAAAGCGTATTGAGGGTCAAAGGGCCCGCACTCATCCCGGGAAACGCCCGGGCCAGAGCTGCCATTTCGTCCATTGTAATAATCAGCTATCTACTCCGGGTCAAGGGTAAGCAGGAAAACGCGGCGGGAATATGCCTATTCGGTGTTCCGATTCAGCCTCCGATGCAGCTCATCGATCGTGAGGCCGGAACGAAGTCCGGCTCTCCGATACGGTGGCGGGCTTCCTTTTGATACACCACCTTGTCCAGCCAGGCTTCGATTTGCGTGTCATCAGCGCCTTGACGGAGCAGCGACCGCAGATCGTGCTCCGTCACACTGAATAAGCACGTGCGGACCTTTCCATCCGCGGTGAGCCGAATCCGATTGCAGTGGCCGCAGAACGGTTCGCTAACTGGAGCGATAATCCCGATTTCCCCGTTGCCCTGGCGGAAAGACCAGCGCACCGAGGTCGAGGAGGCGTTGGTATTGGAAACTGGCTGCAGGTCAAAGCGCGCTCGAAGCCGCGTCAGAATTTCCCGCCCGGGGACAACCAACTCCTTAAGCCAGGCGCGGGCGGAGTCCAGCGGCATAAACTCGATAAATCGCATCACGATTCCGCGTTCCTTTGCGAAAACCGCCAGGTCTTCAATCTCGTGATCATTGAGCCCCCGAATAATCACCGCATTCACTTTGACGGGATGAAAGCCCAACTCAGCTGCAAGGTCGATGCTTTGCAGGACTGATTCAAGCCCGTCGCGGCCGGTGATCTTTTTAAAGTTTTGCCGGTCGAGCGAGTCGAGGCTGAAGCTGACCCGGTGCAAGCCCGCCTCGCGCAATGATTTCGCCTTCTGGGGAAATAAAAACCCGTTGGTGGTCATTGCCAGGTCTTCTATGCCTGGAATCGACGCGACCCGTTGAACCAGCTCTTCAATGCCTTGTCGCAAAAGCGGCTCGCCCCCCGTGAGGCGCACCTTTTGAATCCCCAAACCGACGGCGATACGCACCACCCGTTCAATTTCCTCGAAGCTCAGGAGGCTCGCCCGAGGGACCCACTGCTGCAGGATCGGTTTTGAATCCGGCAGATGGGCCCAATGGCCGCGGTAAAAATTCTGAGCGGCCTCGGTTTCGGGCAGGCAGTAAAGGCAGCGGAAATTGCACCGGTCTGTCAGACTGACCCTCAGGTCGCGCAAAACACGACCATGGGAATCGACCAGCAGCCGTTCGTCGCTCATTTGGCCGGTGCCGAGTTGGTCTCGGCCCGGGTTGGCAGAGGAGGTATAACCTTCACCGAGCCATCGGCTCCCACTTCGACATTGAGGTCATACGCCGGCCGAGCAGCCTTGGCCGGGCCAGGCATGCTGCTGATTCCCTGCATTAGCTTCTGAGCGCCTTTTTGTTCGCTGCTCGCAAAGAGCCCCTGCCGGATCCATTCCAGCCGCCGGGCGATGTTGAGCTCCTGTTTGAGTTTTACCACCTGTGCGCGCAGAACCGTCAAATCATTGAACTGCCTTTCCAACTCCGCCTTTTCGGCCATCAATCGCTTGAGTTCCTTCTCAAGGAACGCCTTGTCACCCTCAGACGCCTGCAGCTTCTTTTCTGTATCCGCGATCTGAAGCGTCAAATTGGTGATCGAGGAGGTCAGGTCCGCCGCCTGTTTGTCGAGTGCCTGGTTCTGGGTTTCGAGTTCGGAGATCCTGGCGTCCCGTTTGGCCAACTCCTCTTTGCTGGCTTTGAGATCGGATTCGGTTTTGGTCAGGTTCGCTGCGGTCTCGGATAAATTGGATGAAACCGAAACAAAAGTGTTGGTCAGATCCAGCAACGCTTGTTTCCGCGTGTCCAGATCCTTTTCCATGACAGCATTGACCTGCTTTTGGTCCTCGAGTTTCGTGCTGGTCTCGACCCACTTGTTCGAGAAGCCAAGGATTGCGTCTGTGTCGTTTCGTTTCTGCTCAATTGAATTGTTCCTGATGGTGATCGCAGTGATCGCAAGCCCGAGGCACAGTAGCCCCAGCACGATCAGAGCCAGTCGGTTCTTCATAGGCTAACAGGATGCAGCCCGTAAATGGGTTTGGCAAGCGCACAACAGGACAGCTTGATTAAACACCCTCCCGTTCTACATTAAGCCCATGAAGATACCGCGCGAGGTGCCGGTGATGACACTGCCCAATGCCACCCTGTTTCCGCAGGCACTCTTGCCGCTGTACATTTTCGAACCGCGTTACCGGCAAATGCTCGCCGATGCCCTCAACTCGAACCGGATGTTTTCGGTTGCCATGCAAAAGCAGGGCTCGTTGCGCGAAACCCCTTCGCCGGTGGCTGGCCTGGGCTTGATTCGAGTCTCTGTCGGGCACCGGGACGGAACGTCGCATCTGATTTTACAAGGGCTGGCGAGGGTGGAATTGGAGGAGGCGGTCAAATACAAGCCGTACCGGGTGCAACGGATAAAGCCTTTGCGAGCGCCGCCGTGTGATAACGTTAAAGTCGACGCCCTCGTTGCCAAGCTCCGTGAATTGTTGCAGGAACGTATTCATTTGGGCCTGCCTTTCCCATTTCCAGTGATGTCGCCGGGGCAACAGGAGAACGGGTCTGCTCCCCCTTCTTTTTCTCCAAAGGAGATACTCAATTACCTGGATTCGATCACCGATCCGGAACAGGCGGCTGACCTGGTTTCATGTGCCGTGCTGCCCGGAGCAGCGGAGCGCCAGGCGATCCTCGAGACGGTGGATGTTGAAGTTCGCCTCAGGAGATTAATTCATTTTTTGCTGGCTGAGATTCGTGAGAAACGAAAACGTAACGAACCATGAGCGAGCACCACTCAACGGAGTCAAATGTCCAGAGTCCAGGCGGCTCGGACCGACACAGGGAACTTTTCGCGCAATTGGTTTTGCAGCAAACCAACCTTGCCTTGATGCTGTTGGGCAAGGTGGCGCATCCTGAAACCGGCAAGAGCTACAAGGACGTCGAGGGAGCGCGGTTGTTCATCGATCAACTGGAAATGCTGGAAGCAAAAACCAGAGGGAACGTTTCCAAAGAAGAATCCGATCTGCTGAAGCAAAGCCTCATGAACCTGCGGCTGGCATTCGTCGACGCAGTCGAGTCCGAAGGAAGGCCTCAGGGAACGGCGCAAAGCGCTGCTGCATCCTTGCAGGCGGCTACCGGTTCGACCGGCCGACCGAGTGAGGGCTCGGCTCCCTCATCCTCCGAGGAAGAGCACCGAAAGAAATTCAGCAAGAAATACTAATTGGCAGTTCCACGTGGCGCGCTGCTCCCTGGAACCTGATAATTTCGGTTCAAGTTCCTGCTGCGCGCGTTTTCTCCGCCGTTTACGTTGCGCCGACGGGCTTACAAAGGCCTACTTGCCGCTCTTGTTGTTGGAAGCGGCAGGCGGAATGATCTGGGGTGCGCCGGCGTCCGCGCTTTCAATCGGCTTAAGGCTGTCATCGAGGATTTTGACCTCGGCATCCTTTTTGATTTTTTCCAGGTAAGCGCCCAGGTCTTGCTGCCGGCTCTGCATTTGCTGCTGCTTGAGATAGTCTTTGATCTCGGGCGACACCTTGGCTAATTCGACCTTCTTGGCGGGGATTTTTTCGCTGAGCTTGATGATGTGGTAGCCGTACTGCGTAGTAACAATGTCGCTGACCTCGTTGGTTTTGAGAGAAAAAGCAGCCGCTTCAAATTCGGGGACCATTTGGCCGCGGGCAAACTGGTATTCGCCGCCTTTGTCTTTGGAGCCAGGGTCGTCTGAGTTCTCTTTTGCGAGCTTGGCAAAATCCTCGCCGGCGCGGGCGCGCTTAAGCAAATCTTCGGCTTTCTTGCGTTTGGCGGTCTTTTGATCATCGGCGAGGTCTTTGTTGGTATCCGGATCCTTGGTGCTCACCAGGATGTGGCTGGCGCGGACCATCTCCGGCTGCTCAAACTTGGAAGGATTGTCATCGTAGAACTTTTTGACGTCTGCATCTTCAACGTGGATTTTGAGCTCACGTTCGAGGACGACCTGGGCAATGGACTCTTCGGCCATTTTGGATTCCAGTTCGTCCGGGGTTGTGCCGACGGACTTGAGCTGGCGGCGGAGCGCTTCATCGCTGCCGGCGCGCGCGCGAATAGCTTCGATGCGTTTGGCGCAGGTTTCCTTGCCGGCCGCTTTGTCGGCATCGGTCGCCTTGTGGAGCAGGATCTGGATTTGAATGAGGCGATCCAGGACCTGCTGCTCCAGGTGACTCATCTCGCCCGGCGGAAGGTCCTGGCCGCGCGCGGCAAAAGTCGATTTGATGCTGATCATCGCGTCATCAAGCTGGCTGCGCTTAACTTCAACATCCTTGCCCTTGGCGACGACAACATCTGGAAATAAATCGGAAGGACTAGGGCTGGCTTTTGCCGCGGGCGCGGTATCGGATGGGCCGGGGGTTGCGGACAAGCCGCGCGAGGCACAAAGCGAAACAGCGGCGAAAAGGCCCGCAAATTGCAACATTCGTTTCATAATTAAAAAGCTGAGTTTAGCAGAGGTTCAGAGTTTGACCACATTTACATTGCGAATATCGGGGTCCTTTTGAAGCTCCGAGAGGACCTCGGCGGGAGGCACGCTGTCCAGGTTCAACACGGTCAAGGCATGGCCGCCGGCGGTGTCACGCGCCAGGCTCATGCTGGCGATATTTACATGGTGCCGGCCCAGCAGCGTTCCAAGGTAGCCGACGATCCCGGGGCGATCCTTGTTCTCCAGCAGCAGCACAACTCCGAACGGAACGATCTCGGTCGCCTGACTGAAAAGCCTCACGATACGCGGATTTTCAGGCGAGCCGAAAAATGTGCCGCCGGTTGAGATGAGTTTTTCGCCGTTGTGAAAGGCCTGGACGTGCAGCCACTCGTTGAAGGTGACCGGTTCATTGGAGCGCTTTTCCTCGATGGTGAGGCCCAGGGTCGAGGCAACGCTTCGGACGTTGACGTTGTTCAGATCATTTACCGAACTGCGCGAAAGGAACCCCAGCAGGACCGCTCGCGTGATAGGATCGATGTTCGGCAGTTCCTGGGCCTTGCCGCCGTATGTGATATAAAGGCGATCGACCTGAGCCGGAGCCAGCTGCGCCAGCAATTTGCCCAACTTCTCTCCCAGCACCAAGTACGGTTTGACCTGCTCGTAAGTCTTGGCGTCAAGGTAAGGCAGATTCACCGCGTTGCGGACTTCACCGGTCAAAAGGTACGCCGCGATGACATCGGCGACTTCGATGCCGCATTTTTCCTGCGCTTCATGGGTGCTCGCTCCCAGGTGTGGCGTAAGAGTGATGGCCGGGTGCGACCGGAAGGGATGGTCGGCGGGCAGCGGCTCAGTATGAAAAACGTCAAGGGCCGCGGCGGCGACTTTCCCTGAGTCCAGCGCGGCGATCAAATCCTTTTCGACCACGATTTCGCCACGCGCGCAGTTCACCAGGCAAACCTTGGGCTTCATTTTGGAAAACGCGCCGGCATTAAGCATACCGCGGGTTTGATCGGTGACCGGCATGTGCACCGTGATAAAATCGGCGTCTCGGTAGAGGTTATCGAGATCGGGCTCCATCTGGATGCCCAGAGCCTTGGCGCGCGTCTCTGTCAGGAACGGGTCGTAAGCCAGGACTTTCATACCAAAGATGAGTGCGCGTTTCGCAACTTCAGTCCCGATGCGGCCGAGGCCGAGCACGCCCAAGGTCTTGCCGGCAAGTTCAATCCCCTGGAATTGCTTGCGATCCCATTTTCCGGCGGCCATGGATGCGTACGCCTGAGGAACCTTACGAGCCAGGCTCAGCAGCATGGTGAAAGTCAATTCTGCCGTGGAAATCGTATTCCCGCCGGGGGTGTTCATCACGACCACGCCGTGTTCGGTCGCAGCGTCGACGTCCACGTTGTCGACTCCGACGCCGGCGCGGCCGACCACGCGGAGGCTGCCTGCGGCTTCGATGACTTTGCGGGTGACTTTGGTTTCGGAGCGCACGACCATTGCCACCACGTCTTTGACTAACGGCAGCAACTCCTCTTCGGAATGCCGCTTTGGAAGCACGACCACCTTAAATTCGGGCCGCTGTTGCAACAGCGCAATTCCTTTGGCGGACACCGGATCGCAGACCAGGATTTTCATAAATAAAGAGGCCGGAGTTTAAGGAAACCATGCCCAGCGGTCAACGGATCCCGCAGGGGGCTACAGGGGTTAAGCCGCCGGCTGAGCCGGAATTCCACTCCACCGCTTGGATGTTAGTGGAAAGTGGTTTGCGTGGTTGACGCGAGGTTTCCCTTGGGCAGAAGCGATAGGTAATCGACCAGGATGTGCTCCGATTCGATTAGAGCCGCATCAACTGCCGGAGGTTTCTCTTCTTCGAAATCACCGTCAAGGCTCGAAGGGTCCTTTGTAACCGCAGCGGTCGAGTTTGTCCCAGCGGCGACCGGCGCGGTGGAAGACTTCGCTCCGGAAAGTTTCGCGAGCGTCGTCGAATTGGTCTTGGTTAGCGGGGCCGGAAGGCCTGGTTGCTGGGCCAGCTTCAATGTGATCTCGTAAACCTTCTCCGGGGTTTCAGGGCGGGAGAGCCGTTCCTTGTCGCGCGCTTTCATGCGGGCATCGATTTCTTCCTTCTCTTTCAGGCGGTCCTTTTGATTGAGCGAAACGGTTTTGTCTTCCTGTTGCTTTTTGAAGTATTCGATGTCTTCGCGGATGTACGAGTATTCCTTGTCCCGGGTGATGCGTTCGCTCGAACGCTTCCGCAATTCGGGCAGGTACGGCTCAACCATGTTGAGCCGGTCGAACTTCGCGCTGCGAATGGTGTCCCAGGCCAGCGGATTTTCGAGGGCCTTCTCGCCCACGTCTTTGGATTCGTTCCAGATCGATGGCAGGATAATGTCCGGCACAACCCCTTTGAGCTGTGTCGAAGCGCCGCTGGCGCGGTAAAATTTCTTAATGGTTACTTTCAAGGCGCCGGGCTCATTAGTCAGCCCGCGGATGCCCATGCGCGTGAGGTAATCTTTCAGCGGCTGCACGCTTTGGACAGTGCCTTTGCCGTGCGTCGAAGAATCTCCGACGATAAGAGCGCGACCGTAATCCTGGAGTGCGCCAGCGAGGATTTCCGAGGCCGAAGCGCTGAATCGGCTGGTCAGGACAATGAGCGGCCCGTCATAGAGCACGGAAGGATCCCGGTCATCGTCTTCCTGCACAGTATTGTCGTAATCCCGGACCTGGACAACGGGACCTTCCTTGATGAAAAGGCCGGTCAGGTTGATGGCTTCTTCAAGAGAACCGCCGCCGTTGCGCCGCAAGTCGAGGATGATTCCCGAAACATTCTCTTGCTTCAGCTTATTGATAAGATGTTTGACATCCTCGGTTGTGCTGCGTTGTTCGGTTCGGCCCCTGTTATTGGAGGGATCGAAACTGGCGTAAAAGGAGGGGAGATCGATTACGCCCATGCGCAATGTGGCACCCTGGCTGGAGGGCATTTCAATCAGCCGGGCTTTGGCTTCCTGGTCCTCCAGCTTGATCTCGTCACGGATCAGGGAAAGGGTTGTTCGGGCCGAGGAATCGGCGCCGGCCGGGACAATCGTAAGGCGCACTTCGGTGCCCTTGGGACCCCGGATCAGCTGAACGGCCTTGCCCAGGCTCATGTCGACGACGTCGACGGGCGGTTGGTTGCTCTGGGCCACCGCGATGATTTTGTCGTTTTCTTTGATCTTGTTGCTTTTGGCCGCAGGGCCGCCAGGCAGCAGACGGTGAATTGTGCAGTAGCCGTCCTCGGAGGTCAGTTCAGCCCCAATTCCGAACAAGCTTAGATTCATGCCAATCGCAAAGCTGTCGAGCTGCGACTTGTTGAAGTAATCCGAATGTGGATCGTAAACGTGCGCCAGGGCCGTCAGATAGACCTGCAACACATCGTCGTTGTCCCAATCCATGAACGTGTGAAGATTCCGGTGATACCGGTGGCTGAGCGTCTCCACGATTTGCTCCGCATCGGTCTTTTTGGGAGCGGCGTTCTCCGCCGGAACGGCTTGGATGGAAGCATCCGCGGCGGAATCGGGCGCGAACTTTGCTTCACTGCTCTTGACCTGGGCCGCCGCATTTTTCTTCAGATCGATTTTGCCAAGTTTTTCCTGCAGGTACTCGGCGCGAATCCGCTCGGCCCAAAGTTTCTTGGCCTCATTCAAATCCTTGGGAAACGGCAGATCCTTGCGATTGAGCACGACCCGCTCGTCGGTGTCGAATTCGAACTTTTCGTTCTTTAGCAACTCATCGGCATAAGCCACGCGTTGCTGGAGCCGTTCAACAAACCGGTTGAAGATTTTGCAAGCCGGCCTCGTGTCGGGCGGGGTTCCACGTTCGGGCAGCGTCAGGTGATCGAGGTTGGTGCGGTAAACTTCGAATTCTGCCAAATCAGATTGGAGGAAATGAAGATGTTGGGGATCAAAGGTGTCAATGTAACGGTCAAGGAACTTGCTGGAAACGGCATCGTTAAAGGGCTGTCGCAGGTACTGAAAGCGTTGCAACATTTGAGCGGTGACCATGGCAATCGGACCATCCAGGGGGCCGGGGGAAATGCCGTGGAAAACGTTGGTTGTTTTGTCAGAGCCAATCCCTGGCGCCACTGGCGTCGTCGAGTCAGCCGCCCGAGCAACACTTTGGACAAACAGGGGATGAACCAGGAGGCCGCTGAGCAGGAGCAGCACGAAGCGACGGACGAAACGTTCTATCATGATGTTGAAGTGCTTAACCAAAAGTGCCTAAAGCTAGCATAAGTTCGACGGTTTGCACTGGAGAATGTTCAGCATTTTTCGAGCCCAAATTCTCTGCACGTACGGCCACATACTGACTGTGCCTGATCTGTTGGCGTGGGGCAATAGGGATTCGAGCAAGGTTTTGTGATTTGGCGGGACCCGCCTTAAATCGAGGCAGGAGGTGCCAAACGGACTTCGGCAACCCAGTTCCTGGGTGGTCCGCCACTCGACAACCCTACACCTTTCTTTTACTGTTCGGCTATGGCGGAAACAGCTACTCCGGACGTCCTTCCGGGTACAATCCAGGAAGAGAGCCGACAGGACAAATCCCAGCTTGACCCTGGGTATCTTGTTATCTGCTGGAACGACCCTGTCAATTACATGGATTACGTGACTCATGTCTTCCAGAAGGTGTTCGGATGGCCCCGCAAAAAGGCTGAGTTTCACATGCTCCAGGTCCATGAACAGGGAAAAAGCGTACTGGTGAAGGAAATCCTCGAAAAAGCCGAGCATTACGTGCATGAACTGCAGAAACACAGCCTTCATGCTACGATGGAACGAGACGAGTGAAACTCACTAAAGCCGGCAAGCACTACGAGTTTCAGTTGAGTTCACGTGAAAAGGACTTGCTCCGGCACGTTCTGAGTCTTTATCCAAAGATCCCAGCCGGCTATCAGCGCCTCAGCAAAGGTTCTTCCCAGGAACAAAACCAGCAATTGCTGGACGATGCGCTGGCCGAGACACGCGCCAAAAACAGGGCACGGCTGGATTCGTTCCTGGAACACAAGCACCTCAAGCAAGAGGAGAATGGCTGGCATCTGCGAATCAGCCGTGAAGACATGGAGTGGTTGCTCGAAGTGCTGAACGATGTCCGGGTCGGCAGTTGGCTGCGGATGGGATCGCCCGAACCCCCCATCAACAATCTCGCGCCAGAAGCAGCTCCCGATCTCTGGGCAATGGAATTGGCGGGTTATTTCCAAATGGCTTTTCTCGAGCTGCTCGATGGTTGAAAGCCGGCAGCTCGAAGACTCGGAAAATTGAAACCACAGGTTCCAATTCTTGACCGGCGGCTGCAATTTCCCGACCCCGCGACCGCCACGGAGGATGGGTTGGTCGCCATCGGAGGAGACCTGTCGATTTCCCGGCTGTTACTGGCGTATCGGCACGGGATTTTCCCCTGGACCGTAGCTCCGGTAAGCTGGTGGTCACCGGATCCCCGGGCGATATTTGAACTGGATGCTTTCCACGTGTCTCGCAGCCTCAAAAGAGAGATGCGAAAGGGAAAGTTCGAAGTGACCAGGGATCGCGCCTTCCGGGAAGTCATGGAAGGCTGCGCCAGGCCGGCCCAAGGGCGGCGCCAGACCTGGATTACCGACGAATTTGTACAGGCCTACACGGGGCTGCACGCGGCAGGGCACGCGCACAGCCTGGAATGCTGGGTCGACGGGCAGCTTGCCGGCGGAATTTACGGCGTCGCAATCGGTGGATTGTTTGCTGGCGAATCCATGTTTCATACGGTGAGCAACGCTTCAAAAGTCGCTCTGCATCATTTGATAGAACATCTCAAACGACAGCAGTTCGCACTGTTCGACATTCAGATGCTCACCCATATAACGGCGCAACTGGGGGCCAGAACTATTCCGCGTGCCGAATACCTTAAGCGGCTGGCAGTTGCCTTGACATTGCCCTGCTCATTTTAGGCAGTTTTCTTCAGTTCGTGCTTGTGCCGGGAGGGTGCGTTCCTATGATTCAGGCTCCGTTTTAATGTCATCAGGCGTAAGCAGTTGAAAAACAGAAAATTTTCGCGTCGTTGGTTTTTTAAAACCGGGGCAGCAGGCCTTGCCGGGCTGTGGTCGGGTTGCTCGAATCAGCTCCCTGCCAGGGCGGTACGGGGCTTCCTTGCCGAATCATGCCGCTCGGTAGTTAGGCCGAAGCACACGCCAAGCCCAGACTTGTGGGACACGCAAAACGTTACCGCGGCGTGGCTGGGACACGCGACCGTCCTCATCGGCTTCTACGGATTGAACATTCTGACCGACCCTTCGCTGTTCAGGCGAATCGGGGCTGATACGCCCGTGGGCACGATCGGTCCGAAACGGCTCATCGCCCCGGCGCTCAGACCTGCCCAATTGCCGCGCATTGATCTTGTCCTGCTTTCGCACGCCCATATGGATCATACGGACATTCCCAGCTTGCGCGCGATGCCGGGACGGCCTCGGGCGGTGGCTGCGCGTGGGACGCTGGACTTGTTGTCGAATACAAAGATATGCGAGCCGGTTTCACTCAGATGGGGCGAGCAAACCCGAATACGGACCGAGAACGGAGAGGTTAACGTCTGCGCATTTGAGGTGAAACACTGGGGGGCCCGCTGGCGACACGATACGTATCGCGGTTACAACGGGTATCTGCTCGAACGAGAGGGCAGGAAAATCATTTTTGGAGGCGACACTGCGTGGACGGATTCCTTCCGCTCACTACGCCGGTTTGGTCCCGTTGACATGGCAATCATGCCGATTGGAGCATACCAGCCGTGGGAGTGTTCGCATTGCACGCCGGAACAAGCCGTCAGGATGACGAACGAGTCGGGCGCCGATTATTTGCTGCCAATCCACTTCAAGACGTTTGCGTTTGGCCGCGAAGGGGTAAATGAACCGCTCACCCGGCTGGAAGCTGCCATCGAACGGGAGCGGATCGGTTGGCGCGAGGTTGGTGAAACTTTCAGCTACACTGAAGCCTGATTTTCTACTTAGGGTCGACAGCCTGGTCAAATCCATGAACCGCCTTACCGGATTGGTTCATACTGTTTCTGGTGGAGGTCAGAGAGAAACGATTCGAACCAAAGCCGCAGCCACAGCCAGACAACCCTTCCCACACCGCAACGCTCGTACCGCCTCATCGAAGTCGTGGCTCGGACTTTGCCGATGTACTTGTAGCGGCCAAATCGCAGCAAGCGTTTGACGAGCTCGCTGTTTTCGCGGACTTCCAGCCGTTCGTCAAATCCGCCAACTCGAACGAAATGCTCTTTCCAACAAAGAATCACGCCGGAACTCCCGGGATGCAATGAGCACCGGTGCACAAGATTTTTTAAAGCGTAGATAGTGCGATAGGGCAGCCTCGAGTCATCCGGTTCGCCTCGCAACGTGCCCGCCGCGTACTGCGGTTTGAATGTCTGGGCGATAACCTTCAGGGCCGTAGGTTCAAGGATTGTGTCGGCATCGAGAAAGAGCAACAACTCGCCCCGCGCCATCCGTGCACCCAGGTTGCGGGCGACACCAAGGCTTTTTTGAGAAAGGACGATTAAGCGGTGGCATCTGCCTCGGGCCTCATCGCGAGTGCGGTCGGTGCAGCCGTTGGCCACGACGATCACTTCGAACCATCCGTAGTTCTGGCGCCTCAAGGCGTCCAAGGTCCGCCTCAAATAGCCTTCCTCGTTATGGGCGGGAATGATCACCGAAATCATGAGAGCGGGCGCGACCGGGTCCGCAACAGCGCCCTGCTTGAGAACCGGGGCAAAGGCTTTGAAAAAGCTCAGCGGTTTAAACTCCGGCCTCTGCAACAACGCTCCTCTCAGTTCCATGCCTTAAGACTCTTGTGCGGCCAAAAATCACGCTAATGGGGGGAAACCCGAATTTTGATGTGAAACGTCACAGCCGGGATGGCGGTTGCAATCCATTTGCCTTACTTTGCGCATCGGCCCGGCGAAAACTCCGCCGGTGTCGATCACAAAAATAACGCACCCATGAAAGCCGCGTACATCGAAAGAACAGGCCCCCCCGACGTGATCGTCTATGGCGATTTGCCCGACCCGAAACCCAAACGCACCGAATGCCTGATTAAGGTTACAGCCGTGGACGTCAACCCCATCGATGTTTACGTGCGCAGTGGAATGGTTGCTCCCCCGCCCTCGTTCCCATGGATCCTGGGACGGGACCTGGCCGGAACAGTGGTCGCCTCGGGGGCCGCGGTGAAGCGGTTCAAGCCCGGCGACCGCGTCTGGGCGTCCAACCAGGGAACCGAGGACCGCAACGGAACGTTTGCGGAATTTGCGGCCGTCGACGAGCGCTGGTTGTACACGATTCCACAAACGGTACAGGACACGGACATGGTGGCGGCGTCGCTCGTCGGGATTACCGCGCACCTGGGCCTGGTGAGAAAAGCAAAGCTCAAAGGGGGTGAGGTGCTCTTCGTCAATGGCGGGTCCGGTGGCATCGGTTCGAGTGTGGTGCAGATAGGGAAGATCCTCGGAGCCCGAGTGGTCACGACAGCGGGCAGCGATGACAAGGCGCGGATTTGCGAGGAACTGGGCGCCGACCTGGTGATCAATTACAAAACCGAGAACGTGGATGAGGCGATCAAGGCGTTTGCGCCGAAGGGGGTCAGTACATGGTGGGAGACTCTGAGGGAACCCAATCTTGAACGCGCTATTCCACTGCTGGCGCCGCGCGGGCGTATGATCCTTATGGCGGGTCGCGATGCGCGGCCCCCGCTGCCAGTGGGACCCTTCTATGTCAAGGATTGCTCATTGCTTGGGCTGGCGATGTTCAACGCCACCCCAAGTGAACAGCGCGCATCCGCGGAAGACATTAACCAATGGCTGGTGGAAAAGACGCTAAAGGCGCGGATTGACCGAATCATGCCGCTGGCCGAGGCGGCGGAAGCGCATCGGCTGCAGGAGGAAAGCACAATTCAGAAAAAGGGCACCCTGGCGGGCAAGATAGTGCTCAAGGTTTAGGATTTACGAAGGATCAGCCCGGAAATTTTCTGGCGACAAGCGTGGCGTTGTGGCCGCCGAACCCGAATGAATTGTTCACGATGGCATTGACGTGCAATTCGCGGGCTTTGTTGGGAACGTAATCAAGATCGCATTCGGGATCAGGAACCTCGTAATTAATGGTCGGGGGCACCAGGTTGGTTTGCAACGCTTTTGCGCAGACGATCATCTCAACAGCCCCGGCCGCGCCCAGCATATGGCCGGTCGCGCCTTTGGTGGAACTGACGGCAATTTTGCGCGCGTGGTCCCCGAACACTGTCTTGATGGCCTGGGTCTCGGCGATATCGCCCTGGGGCGTGGAGGTTCCGTGGGCGTTGATGTAAGAAATATCTTCCGGATTGAGGCCGCCGTTGCGCAGGGCCATGCGCATACAGCGGGTGGCGCCTTCACCTCCGGGCGACGGAGCGGTCAGATGATGCGCGTCGGCAGTGTTGCCGTAGCCGGCAAATTCGCAATAAATGCGGGCGCCACGCTTTTTGGCGTGTTCAAGCTCTTCGAGGACCAGGACACCGGCTCCTTCACCCATGACGAACCCGTCGCGTTCCTTGTCGAACGGGCGCGAAGCATGTTTGGGATCGTCATTGCGCGTGCTCATGGCTTTCATGGCGCAAAAGCCGCCAATCCCGATGGCCACGACGGCCGCCTCCGCACCGCCGGCGAACATAACCTGCGCATCACCCATTTTTATGGTCCGCCAGGCCTCACCAAGGGCGTGATTGGCCGTCGCGCAGGCCGAACACGTCGCGAAGTTAGGGCCGCGCAAGTTGTGGTACATCGAAAAGATTCCAGATGCCATATTGGATATCAGCATTGGAATCATGAAGGGCGAGAGCCGCCCGGGCCCGCGATCAATAAGAATTTTGTGCTGTTCAGTCACCGTCTCCAGACCGCCGATGCCCGAACCGATGAAAACGCCAACTTCGTCCAAGTTGACGCGATCAAGCTCAAGGCCCGAATCGCGCAGCGCCTGCCAGCCGGCATATACCCCGAACTGGGAGTAGCGATCGGTGCGACGCACTTCTTTGGGCGATGGAAACGCGGGCGCCGGATTGAAGTCTTTGACTTGCGCCGCGATTTTGGTGTCAAAACCGGAGACGTCAAAGCTTGAGATTTTATCCACGCCGCATTGGCCGGACAGGAGGTGATCCCAGAAGACTTGGACGTCCTGCCCCAGCGGGGAGACGATTCCCAATCCCGTGACCACGACCCTGCGTTCGGTCCAATTAATGGCCATAAAAAAAAACGGGGCAGCCCAACCTGATGCCAGTCCAAGCCGCCCCGGAAATTCTCAAGTGTGGATTACTTCTGTTGGAGGTCTTCGATGTACTTGATGACGTCGCCCACGCTTTGCAGCTTTTCGGCCTGCTCATCCGGAATTTCATGGCCAAACTCTTCCTCCAGCGCCATGACCAATTCCACCGTATCAAGTGAATCCGCACCCAAGTCTTCAATAAACTTGGCGTCCGGCGTGACTTGATCGGCGTTCACGCCCAACTGCTCGACAATAATGTCTTTGACTCGTTGTTCTATGGTTTTCTCAGCCATGATTTACTCCGGTTCTAAGTTTTGCTGTGTGTCTATGCTACGATGCAAAAGGCGTCAAGCCCTGAAATCGGAAATCTTACATCGCCATCCCGCCATCCACTGTAAGCACCTGGCCTGTGATGTAACGCGATCCCGGCCCTGCCAAAAATAGCGCGGCCTCCGCAATATCTTCCGGCTTGCCCAACGTGCCCAGCGGGATGGACTTGAGCAATTCCGCTTTGAGTTCCTCTTTCAGCCCCGACGTCATATCGGTGTCGACAAATCCCGGCGCAATCGCATTGACAAGCACGCCGCGCGAAGCCAGCTCCCGCGCCAGCGATTTCGTAAAACCGAGAAGCGCCGCTTTGCTGGCGGCGTAATTGCATTGGCCCGCGTTGCCGATCAAACCGACAATCGAGGCGACATTAATTATGCGGCCCGATCGCTGTTTCATAAAACCGCGCGCCAAAGCCTTGGTGAAAAGAAACGCTCCTTTCAGATTGGTATCCAGGACAGTGTCCCAATCAGCCTCGCTCATGCGCGCGAGCAACCCATCGCGCGTCACTCCCGCATTGTTAACCAGGATATCCACTTTGCCAGCCTCGGTGAGAACCTGGTCGACGGCGGCCCCCACTTCGGCCGCATTCGATACGTCCACCGCGTGTGCCCAGGCTTTGCGGCCAATTCCCCGGATTTCGCCGGCAATCTTCTCCGCATTTTCGACCGTGCGCGAAACGCAAACCACGTCGGCGCCTTCAGAGGCGAATTTCAGGGCGACAGCGCGCCCGATTCCGCGACCGGCTCCGGTCACGACCGCAACTTGATTCGAAAGTTGGCTCATCCGGAAAGTCCTCTTACGTTATGTGGCAGGCGCTAGCAAGCTCGCAGTAGCGGCCTCGAGGCTTGGCAGGTCGGCTACGTTTATGATCCGGGCGTTTTTGTCGATTCGCTTCATGAACCCGCTTAAGGCGGTGCCGGGCCCCAATTCAATGAAGTGAGTAAAGCCCTGGCTCAAAAGGTAGCGCATCGATTCTTCCCAGCGCACGGAAGAGGTGACCTGCGCCACTAATTGGGCGCGAATCGTCTCGGGGGGGCCGTGCGGTCCGGCTGTGACATTCGAAATGACGGGAACAACGGGCGCGAGCACGCGGGTGCGGTCAAGTTCGGCCGCAAGTTTCGGTTGGGCACTCGTCATGAGCGGTGAGTGATACGCGCCTGCCACTGGCAGCGGCAGAGCCCTCCGGGCGCCTTTGGCTTTGGCCAATTCGCATGCCTTGGCGATTTTTTCGGTTTCCCCCGAGATGACGATCTGTCCAGGGCAATTCAAATTTGCCAGCACGACTCCGGCTTCCATGCAAATCTGCCGGGTCCGAGCTTCGTCGAGCCCGATCACAGCTGCCATCGAACCGTGAGTCGCATCGCAAGCCTCCTGCATAAAGCGGCCGCGCTGGCGAACGAGGCGCAATCCGTCCTCGAAGCTCAAGCCTCCGGCGGCGGCTAACGCGGTGAACTCGCCCAGCGACAGCCCTGCGGTTGCTGCGAATTGCAGCTGTGGCACACGCTCCCGCAGCAACTCAAGCGCAATCCAGCTGACCAGGAAGATCCCGGGTTGCGCATGCTCGGTTTTCGTCAGTTCCGGCTCCGGACCCGCAAAGCAAATCTCGCCAAGATCGTAACCCAGGACGGAGCGGGCTCGGTCGAACCACGAACGGGCAAGTGCGGACTTCTGGGCAAAATCCTTGCCCATTCCGACGCATTGGGCGCCCTGCCCGGCAAATAATAATGCGGTTTTGCTCATACGCGAGCGCGCACTAAACACTAAAGCTCATGTTGAGGAAAGCACTTTTGAAGCGCGGCGGTTAAGGCCAGGGGCGCGGCGTTCGAACCTGAGCCAGGAATATTCAGGGGACGCGATTACCTGGAGGCCGAGACAGGCAGCCGAGACTCGATTTCCGGCGCGGATGGCGAACTGCGGAATTTTTTGAGAATCTTTCGGCTGAACAAAACGACGACGGTAAGGAAGAGCAACACCGCGACGACCGGAGCGACGATTGCCAAAATCGAAGTGATTGTCGCCCCGGCCAATTCGACGCTTGAAACAACTGGATTGGCCATCCCCCCGGTAGTGGCCCCTGAAGCAGCCCGAGCCAGCACA
>Ga0070738_10001694_pt1 | contig 41131 bp, 51 predicted proteins | sample Coa_R2_2_FD_66446 | JGI IMG/M metagenome (GOLD analysis project Ga0070738, IMG submission 66446) | Surface soil microbial communities from Centralia Pennsylvania, which are recovering from an underground coalmine fire - Coalmine... | ecosystem: Environmental > Terrestrial > Soil > Unclassified ...
TGTCGGTGCGTCCATGCGCGCGGGGATGGACCGCAAGAAAGCGTCGCTCCGCAGGTATCACTGTCGGTGCGTCCATGCGCGCGGGGATGGACCGGCGGCGGATGGCGGTTATCCGTAACCGAAGTCGGTGCGTCCATGCGCGCGGGGGTGAACCGCTACCGCCTGGCTCTAGGGTGCTCATTGCCACGGTGCGTCCATGCGCGCGGGGATGGACCGATCCTGACAGGCCATCCAGGTGGGAGGTGGTCAGTGCGTCCGCGCGCGCAGGGATGGACCGTATCCAGCCCTTGCGGGCCAAGCAGCCGTTGCGGTGCATCCGCGCACGCAGGGATGGACCGGTTGATCAAACACCGGAGGGCTACGTGTTGATGGTGCGTCCACTCACGCAGGGATGAACCGTCGTAGCGCGGACCTCGCCAGGCTGAAAGGAGGGAGCGTCCACGCGCGCAGGGATGAACCGCTCGGGAAACCTACCAATCTGATGCATCCGCAAGCGCAGGGATGAACCGTTATGAGGCGACCTGCTGGACTCTCGCTCGCTGGTGCGTCCGTGCGCGCAGGGATGAACCGTATGCATTTCATCGACGCCCAAGCGAATAGCCGAGGCGTCCACGCGCGCAGGGATGAACCGGACATCACCATCGTCGTGAGGCGATGTCTATGCGCGTGCGGTTCCTTAGTCCTTTTTCCGCCGCTCGCCCTCAAGCATGAGCATAATGCGATCCAGAGTGCGATTCGCCGCGTCGAGCTTGACTTCCAGCACCGTGATCCTCTCCTGGTGCTCGCTGAGTTTCTCGATCTTCTCGCGCAGGCGCGTAATCTCTTCTTGCGCAGCCGCGAGCGTTTTATAATTCCAGCCGATCGACATGATGGCACTGACAAGCGCAATAAACGCCATCACGCCGGCAGGGGACGCCCAATCCGTCATTATGCCGCCGCCAGTTCGTCTCGCGGCGCCACGCTATTAGGCGCTGGTTTTGGCAGAGGCTGGGGCTGCCTGCACTGCCGTCGATGCCGCCGTTGCTGCAGCAGCCTGCGCCTGTTTGAAAGCTGAGTAACCGGCAATTACGGCCTGCGCGGTGCCGTTGCCGCTATTGTAAGCCTGCGCATAGGCATTAAGCGCCGTCACAGCCGAATTGGCGGCGGTGACGGCAGCCTCGACCTCCGGGTTCGCAATGCCAACCGCCTGCACAACGCCGAGCACGGCCTCGATATCGGAGGCGATGGTGCCGCTATTATCGGCAACCCATTTTAAGGCGCTCGCAATGTCGGATTCCACAACCTCTATGCCCTGCTTGATCTTGACGATGATGTCGAGAACGTCGCGCTCGGTTGTCTCGAAAAAACTTTCTATATCGGCGATAATGTTCACTTCTTAATTCCTTCCTTTAAGATGATGGCAGCCATGGCGGCGCCCGCCATGCCGAAGGCGATCAGCGCCTTGGTAAAATCCGAATTGAATTGCATATGCATCGATCCGGCGAGGGCAGCAGCAATGCCAGCCCAGGTGCTAGGCTCGCTTAAGCGGCTCACGGCGTAATCGGCCGCAGTGCGTAAAAGCCAGATTTCCATAGTACTGATGTTCTCCTCAAGTGTCCGGTGTGTTGCTTTCGTTAGACTTCGCTGCCAGGGCCTTAGTGATGGCGGCAAGCGTAACAGGTCCGGCGATACCGTCGGCGGTTAGGCCATGTGCAACTTGGAACGCTTTCACGGCTTGCTGCGTGGCGGCGCCGTTTAAGCCATCGACCGCAAGAGATGCCCCAAGTTTGTTCAGGCTTTGCTGCAGCCAGGTAATATTGCAGACAGGCTCGCCGGCGGCCATGGCCTTGGCGTGTGCGCGGATGCCTGCCACGCGGCGTGCCCAGCCTGGGCCGAACACATGCCAAAGGCGGCCGAGTCCCTCCAGAAAGGCCAGCCGCCTATCGCAGACGCTATCTATGGTAAGCGGCGCGGCCATCCATTGGCGTGTGCGTCCTACGCCAGAATTAACACCAGCGTCAAAAACGCACAGATCGACACCCAGAGGCAGATCATCGCATCCCAGTGCGTCCCAGTATTCATGCCGGTAAATATCCTGTAATTCATTGTCCTCGATTTTGCGCACAGGGCGCGGCGGCAACCCATGTTTTGCGCGCCAGGCATCATATTCGCGCTGGATGATGCCGCGCATGGTGGGGCCGCCAGGATCGTCGGGGTGGTTGGAATAGCCGCCCTCCCACTGTAGCGTCACGGCCAGGCAGGCGTCGAAATTGTTTTTCAAGGATGTGTGTTGTGTTAGCCGCGATAAAGGGCCGAGAGGAGCATATTGGCCTCAGTGCCGCTAAATGAGACAGCCGAAGCGTTGTTTCCGTTCTCTAGGGCGGTCACCGTGTTAATGCCCAGCGATGGCGGTACAAGGTAACGGGCCACCAGGTCACTCCCGTCCCCTAAACTTTGTCCGTTGCTGCATACGCCGTAGGATCGGCCGGTTTTGCCGCCAGGCGCAGATGTCGAGTTCAGGCCAATGCCGTTCTGTGCCTGATTAGTAATTGCGATATTGAACGGAACAGAGGCGAATTGTATGAATGAGAGGTCAAGCATCTCCTCGGCCAACCCCGTAAAGGTTTGGAGACTGTTGGCGCTGTTATTGTTCGATGGTCTCCAAGTGCCAGTGGCGTAATTCCAGCTCGCCGTCGAATCCCCCGCCTTAAGCAGGATCGGCACACGGTTAAAGGCGTTCCAGATGCCGAACTTTCGGCTTTGGCCATAGGTGAGGTTGCAAGTGACCTGGCCCGCCGTGCTATCGCCGAAGATCGAGCCGAGATAGGTGGCCTGGCCAGCTGCGACGTTCGCGTAGGTGGTGGCACCGTTTTTAAGCGTGATGGCGACGGCGTTAACCCATAACCCGTTCTGCCTGGCGAGCTGCGTCGTGCCGGTGCCCGTGCCGCGGGTGCAACTTCCTGGAGTTGCCGAGGACCAGAATGGTCCAGCCCCAATCGCAAGCATGCCAGAATTGTTGATCGCGAACACGTCGACTATGGCATTGGCGGGCAGGATGGTGGAATTCAGCGTTAGTAAGAGGTCGGAGGAGAAGGCAAGCGGAATGAAGCCGTTGCCGCCCCAGACCGGCACGAGGGCGCTTTCGTAAGCCGTGTAGAAGACTGTGCTTACGCCGGCTGCGTCTAGCGCAATGACGGGCGTCCCCGCTGTTGGCGTAAGCCGGCCGCCGGGTCGAATGAGCGGCACCGCATAGCCGCTGCCCACCTGCCAGGCCGCGCCGTCGGAAGTGATGTTGATCGCCGTCTTGGTGACCGAGAGCGCATAGGCGGCGTTGATGCCGTCGATCTGGTCTGTACCGCTAGGCACAATGGTGCAGCTATTGGCTGGCACATTATCGGTGCGCTTGAAGGTGTAGCCTGTGCCGGCCTGGATATTGGTGACGCCCGGCAGGTTGATCACCACATTGCCGCCAGAGCAATCGATCTCATAGGCCGCGCCGGCATTCGCCACCAGCAGCGTGAACGGGCTGTTTACCGTTGTGACCTGCGTCCACGGCATATAAAGACGCTCGAAGCCGGTAATAGGGTTGCTAGCAGCTTGCGCCCGCGGGATGCCGTCATTCGGCCATGGCGCTTGCGTTACGCCATTGGCGTCGGTCAGCACCTCTTTGTAATCGTTATTGGAGCCTAGATAGACCGAGGTTAACAGCCGCCCGTTGGCGTCGAGCTGAATCGGGTTGGAATTGGCGACGGTGCCGGTCTGCTCCGAATAGGTGGTCTGCAGCGTGCTGGTGCCGGCGATGTAATAATAGAGCAGTCCGCCCGCGAGCGGCGTCGGGGTTGCTATCGTCGAGTTGAAGAATTGCTGTCCCTTCAACCGCAGGAGGTAGGTAGCCATTAAGCGCCGCTACTGCCCTGCGGCTGCGTGGCAAGCATCATTTGGAGGTAGTTCATGGTATTGGGGCTGTAGCTGTGCACTCCGGCCTGCGCATAAGGCAAAGGCTGTTGTTGACTGGGTTGCGGCTGGTGCAGCAGGGATGGCTGGTTTTGCAATTGCGCCAGCAGGAGGGCCACGCGCGGATCGGAGGCGCCGTTGGCGCCAAGAGGTACAGGAGGTAGCGGTGACGCAGCCTGCGTCTGACCCTGCGCGCCATAGCGCTGCTTCATGGCTGCGACCTGGGCTAGGTATTGGCCCATGAGGTCATTGAATGAGCCTTGCCCGGCCATCTTGCGATTCCATAGGTTCAGAAAATCGCGCGAGGTCAGACTGTCGACGCCTTGCGGGAACTGGGCGCGTAAATCGGCCGGGATGTTGCCCCAGATGGCCTGTTTTGCCCAATCCGGTCCGCGCACGCGTCCCTCTGCGGTCGAGGCCATATTCTGCCAGGCTGGCCTGTCTGGGTTGTCGATATGAGCCTGTGCCCCGCCCCATCCCTGTTGATGGATCATATAAAGCTCGGTAGGCGTAGGATCACGCCCGTAACGGTCACGGAACAGCGTACGCTCGGCGGCGAGCTTCGCCGCCCCTGCCATGATGTTCGCGCGCGGATCGTTGATATCGCCTCCTCCGCCATATTTTTCAAATTCGGGTTGAGATAACTGCATCAAACCGCGGTAAGAGCCATTGGCTGCGGCAGCATGACCTCCGCTTTCGAATTCGATAATTCGCCGCAGCGTATCTGGATCGATGGCATGCGCATTTGCAGCCTCGGCTATTAGGTCATCGAGGTTGGGCATCTATATCCGCATATAAATCAGAGAGCGCGTTGCGTGGCTCGGCGCCGGGTGCGGTGCCTTGTGCCTCGACATAGCTGCGCAGCTGGTTGCGACGGGCGTCTGCGGGATCCGGGTAGTTCTCAAGGTGCGCCGGCTTATAGTAGATGGGCTGATAGCGCTGGCGCTCGGTCTCCGCACGGATGTTCGCACGGATGCGCTCTATCTCGCGTCTTGAGTACTCCTCCTCCCGTATGCGCTGCGGGTTATATTTTGGCGAACGCGGATCGGCGTAATCTGGCAGGCGGTAGTCCAAAATGCCGGCAAGTTTATCCGGCGCTTCAGGTTTCGGTACGACCGATTCCGGTGCAGACAAACTGTCTATGGCGGCGTTGGTGAGGTCGGCCAAGGCTGTACCTGTGTCCCACCAAGCTCTCGGATGGAGGCCAAGGGAATATAACACGTTCCCGGCTTGCCGCTCCCGTGCCTCAAGCGGCGTTTCATCGCGCCGGACTCCGGCCTCTGCAGGGTTTGTTATGGCGTCGTAAACTGCATAGCCGCCCAAAGCAGGGCCGAGGACGCCCACAGGAACCGGAAGGCGCACACGCCCGCGCGATGCTGCGGCCTTTGCGAAAAAGTCATCGAGCGCCATTCGCAGCTTGCCTGGCGACATGGTCGCATCGATATCCGGAAGCTGCTTGGCAAAGCTGTATAACTTGTCATTAGCGACCTTTGGCAGGTGATCGCGCAGCTCCTCAAATTGGCCGGCTTTCGTACCAGACTTTAATTTGATGCCCCAGTGATCGGCGGCTACGCGCGGTAATTCGTAGTTGCGCAACCCCCTTAGCGACTGTGCTTCTTCCGCCGCAACCGCCTCTTGTGCCGGTGAAACCGGCTGTGGCTCCGCATTCGATCGAGGCAAAGCCTGTTGCGGAGCGCCCTCCGGCACCGTGGCCGTCTCGCTTAGCGGCTGCACACGGCCGTGTGCGCCCGCTGGGCGGCGATCCATCCCTTCTTTAACAGCGTCCGCAGTTGGACCGGCCAGCACAACATTTTCCGGGACTGCGTTAAGGTTGCCGCCGCCCAAAATCGCGTCGTGAATTTTCGCCATAGCCACGGCATCTGCGGCTGGCACGGCTGACGTGTCCTGGAAGATCTTCTGGCCAAGCATCCCGGCACCGAACCCAATCTCAGCAGACCCAAGGCCGCGTGCAGATTCTTGTCCTGTTTCATTTGAAATCTGCGGAGCGGCAGCACGAGTGCCTAAGCCCATTGCAATGAATGCCGCCGGCACCAGATAGGGCGGCCATGCGCCTCGACCGCCGCTAAGTAATCCCAGACTCTTTGCGGTCTTGCTGATCGCTTCCGGGCTTAAATTCTCAAGCTGAGAAGCTAACGCACTCGCTTGCTGTGCTCTGTAAAGCGCACGGGCGTCTAACCGCTTATCCAGCGCATTCGCGCTACTATGTCCTAAGAGGTAGCCGAGGCCAGCGGGTACAGCATTGATGCCGATCTGACGGAACTGCTCATAAGGGGATTGCGCCGAGATCTGACTATCTATGCGGCCGATCTCATCGAGGATCGCCCTTCGCCTGTCTTGTGCCTTGCCACGCTCGATAACGCGCGCATTTATCGTTGCGCGACCGGCATCGATATCCGGCTGGCTGTACCGCCCGCGCATAATCTGGTCTTGTTCCGCCTTCGTGTACAGCTCCGGTACAACGATGCTGTCATACTCTTTTTGGAGGTCAGCTTTTCGCTTTAGAAGGTCCGCCGTGTCTGTCATAGCAGTGTCTTAGTTTGGATTCAAGAACAAATGTAGAACAAGAGCTTAGCCCAAAATTAGAGTTGACCGTTAGCCGCTTTTGAGGTGTATTATTCTGACGTTTTTGAGGAGCCGGTTAAATGATTGAAATGGTCGAGATCCGTCCTGGAGAGTGGGTCGAGCCTGGAGAGTGGATCGCCCGCAAGAAGCCGTCAATCATCGATGAAATTGCCATTCATTTTGGAATTCTGAACACGATAGCATGCGCCATCGTGATCTTATGGGCGCTTTTTGGCTAATCCCCAACCACCAGCCCGCCAAGTTCGGGCGAATAACGCACCTTGGCCTTGGGGCTTATGCTGTTCACGATTTCACGGGCGCTGCGGGGTTTATCGCTGTCCTTATTGCCGGCGGTGCCGCTAGGCACAATGCCAGCTCCCAGCAGCGGGCCGGGGCGCATTTCCCAAGGCGAGCGTGCTGCGCGGACATCGGCTAGCCAATTCTGCCGCGCCGAGGCGGTCTGCGCATAGCGGTCCATCTTATTCAGCATCGGCAGTAATTCCGATGGCGTGGTTTCGGTCACGGCCTGTGCAGCATATTGCGCTTGTTTCTGCCCCATTTGATAGGCCAGGCGCTGCTGGACATGGTCGAGCATCTTCCACCAGCGCCCGGTGGCGGTATCGGCCGCCATGCGCATGGCCAGCATGGCATTATCCATGTCATTGCTCATCTCGGCCGTGCGCGAGCCGCCGGTGGTGAGGAAATTGGCGTTGCGGGTTGTAAGCCCCTCTGTCTTTAACCTATCGATTAAATGCTCGGCAATGCCTGGCACTTCGCGCTCCGGGAAAATGCGCCGGATCATGGCGTGCACATTCGGCGAGTTGAACTGCGCCACGGCGCTGGTGCCGTATTTCGGATCACCAACTTTCGAGGATAAGTTTTCAACGAAGCCTAAGCGGAACAGCGCGCGCTGCGTCGGCGACATTTGGTTATATTCCGCCAGGGTGTCGCGTGCGTTCGATGAGCCGAGCTTCGCAACCATATTGCGGCCAGCCTCCAACGCCTCGCTGCCGCCGTAACTGCCGCGCACCGAGGTGGTAATGCCGCGAAAATCCGGCACCAGTGGCTGTTGCGTTGGGCTGGGATTGGCCGGATCGAGCACCTCGAACAGGCGCCGGCGGATATTGCTCAGCGCTGTGCCTAACGTGCCATCGCTATTGAAGGCGGATTTCGCGCTAAGGCGCAACGACCGCTGGAAATAGTCCAACGCCTTCACTGGCAGCAGCACCGCATTCACATCTGGCGGCGTTGCGTCCGGGATCTGTTCTGGCTGGACAAGCTCGCCTTGCTTTGTGAGGCCGATTCCGCCGCGCGGGCGCGTGCCGAAGGTAAGCCCCAGCTCTTCGAAGGTGGGGATGCGCTCGCCTTCGCTTTCGGCCAGCATGCGCGCCTTTTCCCATTGGGCGCGCACCAGGGGCTGCGATAGGATTTCGGCAAGCTCCGAGTCTGGGGTTACGATGACGTCTGGCTGGCTGTAGAGTTTTTTGTAAAAGGCGCGGCGTTCCGCTCCCGCCTGCGTCAATAGGCGGTCAAGCGTGGCCTCGTAATTGCCAGGTTGCGCCGTTGACAAAATTGAAACGGCGCGGCCAGGCTGATCGAGCTGGCGATCGATAAGGGTTTGCCGCGCGGTGCCGTCCTCGGTAAGGGCCATGGCGGCGCGCCCGAAACGCGCCAAGGGCTGCGCTTTGCCTTCTCCTGCGATCTTGGCCGTGACGTCAAGCATGTTGAGCGGTGTCGGATTCTGTTCGCGGTATTTTGACACATAATCACGAACGGTTTGCGGGTGCAGGCCATAGTCTTTGGCGATATCGGTCGCCGCCTCGCCGCGAAGACCGCGGCTGATAATGTCCGCCAGATCCTCATCCGTAAAGCCGCGTCCGGAGAGATTGGCGCTTTTGGGCGGCGTGATTTCGGCACGGATGTCGGCTGGAGTTACGCCTGTGGCCAGCAACTTATCAGTGGCCTTGCGCAGCGCCGCCTCCTTCATGGCCGCTTCGCTGGCATTGTCGGTGAGTGCCTCATATCCGTATTTTAGCCCCTGACTGACGGCACCGCCAGTCCGGCCTAGCGCAGACGCAACGGCGGGAGCGCTAAAGGCCCCAGCAAGTCCGGCGATGGTTTCGCCAACCGGACCGGCGCCATGTTCACGGGCGAATTCCGTACCGGCGCCTGCGCCGGAGGAGGCAAGAGCATGTCCTAGCAGTTTGGGAGCCAATAGACCGGCGCGCATAAGAGCGCCCGTGGGCAACACATTGGCGCCAAACTGCTCACCAATTGCGCCGGCATAGCGCCCTGCGCCCGTGGATGGCTGTTCGCCTTCCGGCGTGCCGCCAATATTAAAGCGCGTGGCCAATGGCGGCGTTGCCAGTAGCGGCTCGTAGCCAGCCGCTTGCGCTATCGCATTGACGATGTGGTTGGGCAGGTAATAGAAGCTGTCAAGGCCGCGATTAAACCCCTGCGCCGCCTGGATGGCGATGTCGGCCGCTACGCTGCGTCCGCCCGGTTTTGCGTGTAAATGCGCGAATGGATCGCTATCGTCCGTGGTTTTGTAGAGGTGCGCGAAGGGATCGTCGGCCATATCTGCCCTAGCCCCTTAGAACACTGGTGGCCGGGAATTCGCTTGCGCAGCGTAGGGATCCTCCAAAGGCTTTACGCCCCAGGCTTTCAACTGCTCGTTAATGGTCGGTAAATCGACATTGCCGCTAGCGACGGATTTCTGTGCGCGCGCCCGCAACTCCTCGTCGGAATAGCCAGCAGGGCGCTCTTTTTTGATCTGCGGCGCAGAAGCGCTCTCCGGTGCCCCTTCAGGCGGTTCGACCAAATCTGCGGTGCGCGGGTCGCGGCTAAGGCGCGCATATCTATCGGCCTTGGTCTTTGGGTCCGGCTCGGCCGCGAAAATCTTGCGAATGATATTGCGTTCTTTGTCATTGAGCGATTCTGGCGGCGTCAGTCTACCTCCTGTAGCCTTGCGGTACTGCCCTTCGAAAGCGAGCATCTTCCCTAGCATCAACTCAACATTGGCGGCGTTGCCGGCGCGAATTGCCGATTTTGGTAACGAAGAGCTAACGTTCTCGCGTGCTTTCATGCGCTCTGCACCGGTGCCGACGCCGCCAACGAACGCCTTATCTAACTCGTTGCCAAGAGCATCCGCGTGGGTTTCGAATGATTTCAACGCTTCATTGCCGCCCCAGCGCTGCAAAAGATGATAAAGTGAGTTAGTTGGGATTGTGCCGGTATCTGTAACGGAGTCCAGAATGTCATTCAGCCCTTCGGCATGCTCTAGGGCTGTCTCGAAAGCGTTGAGCGACCTCTGCACGAATTTATTCGGATTTATGTATTCTTGATGGTACTTATACCACCCGGCATTGTATTGAGGTTCCAGTTCGCGCACCTTCTTCTGCACCGCGAGCGCCTCCGTGTCGCCGCGTGTGGCATTCGGCCACGGCTCCAGTCCGGCCGCGATGCGCTTGGCGCGCTCCGTTATAGCGTCTTCATCGGCTTTGCGCTTGGTTAGGGTATCGTTATACTCCTTGATCTTGCCGGCATAGGCCGCCATCAGCGCAGGTCCGGTCTTCGGATCTTCGAACATGGCCGTATCGAAGCCGTCGCGTTTGGCGGTATCAATAAATTGCTTCCATTGTTCCGGCTGCAGGTTCGGAATCTGCGCGATCTGTGCGCCGATTCCGTACAGCGAATTGATATCGTTGATATGGTCCTGCGTGAACCGGCGCGCCTGCGCATAATAGCCGTTCTTCAGCATGGTGTCGGCTGCAGCGTCATAGTCGCCATTGGCGATATGATTGCCGGCCTCGATATTCACATGCTTCTCGCGCATGGCATCGGCTTGCGCGTTCATGCCAGCGGATCGGTAATATTGCTCGGCAAGCAGATAGTCGCCATTCGCGATGGCGTTAGCAGCGGCCATGTTGGCTTCGTTCTGCTGCTGCCTCTGCATCAAGCCCTGAATGGTCTGCAACGCATAGGCGTTGGAGAGCACGTTGGGCAGGTATGGGTTCGCATAATCTGGCATTGCCGTTTACGCAACCGATGTTATCCAGGAGCCGCCCATTGCGCCGTTTATCGGGTCGACACCTGCTGTATTCACAGAGCCTAGCCCTCCGGACGGGCCAAGCGTGCTCAAGGTGTAGTAAAGCCCGGCGTTGTTGATTGCATTACCCAGCGCATTGCCTGCGCCCATAATGCCGGCGCCCTGAGCCGCGCCTGCGGCAGACAAGAAATTTCCGGCGTTGCTCGCGGCCTGCATGCCCTGTCCCGCTAAAGCGGTTCCGGCCGAGAGTCCGCGATTGGCGGCATTGCCAATATAGCCGATCTGCTGGTTTAGATAATTATCATATAGGTTCGCATTCTGAGCGTAGAGCGCATTTAGGGCATTGCCGCTAATACCGGCACCATATCTCCCAGCCGCCGCTAGAGTTTGCTGATTTGCGGCATTCTGAATGCTCGCCATAAACGGGTCTTGCGCCAGATTGGCAAGCGCTGCCGCCTGCGCCGAGGCGCCGTTGGCGCCAGACAGATCCGCATATCGGTTATTGGCGGATGTGCCCGTGCTTATGAAAGGCTGCAGAAGGTTAACGTTGTTCTGATACTGCTTATATTGGAGGTCTGCGGCATATTTCGCCGCATCCGCCTGTGCCTTTGCGCCTTCATACGCGCCGATGCCGGATACGGCTCCCCCGATGAGACCGCCGATAGCGGAACCGATGAAACTCACACCTATACTACCTTTTCGAAGTGCTTTTCAGTTTCGTAGTAGCCAGAAAGACTCAACAATTTTTCAGTACGGCTGTCGAAGCAGCTCATCAGGTAACGGCGCACACCTTTTGAGTGCCACCATTCCTCTGCCGCTTTCAGCACTTTGCGGCCATGGCCGGCCATACCAGGATGCGCACACCAGATGACCTTCGAGCCAACCAACTCGCCTGTAAGATAATGCTGTTGAACCATGCAGAATATGAAAGCGCATAGCAGGCAAGATTCGTCAGATAACAGTACTGTGCGGCTATTGTCCTTCCCAGCGATGAACCTCTCGGCAAACCCGGTAAACGTCTGCTCGTTGAAGAGGATCTGTTTATTCCGGAGCTTCGGAAAATGCAGTTTTGTCAGTGCCACGATCTGTGGCACGTCGTCCAGTGTGGCTGCTCGGATCATCCTATAATTGTGTAAGCGAAGATTTCTGTACCAGCAGCACTCGCACCGCTGGCGGTACTCACAGTAAAACTTACCCCAGCAGTACGGGCCGAAACATAGAGCTTACGGGCACTCCCTTCCAAGGTTGCTGCGGCGGCGTTGGCTGGTATAAATGCAATGACCGAGGAGGACGTGACGCGCCTATCGGAAACCGTCGTTGACGCAGCAGCGGACAGCTGGAAAGTGGAAACGTTCTCAAGATTGTTGAGCGCCACCTGCACATCATTGAAAAACTTGTCCCACTCAAGCGAAAGTTGTCCGCTATTCGGATCGAGAATGGCCTTGTTAAGCGGCCGTGTGATGGTTGTCATGCGTTACAGGGGCGTCCGGTGAGCGAAGCCTGCATGATGCCGCGCATAATGCGAGGCGAGGCGCGGAAACGCCAGATGCGCCCCTTTTGCGATACACGGCCCCAATTGTTCAGGCGCACCATCTGCGTATATTGCCCGGTTTGCCCAAGCGACGCCGCGCGCTCACCGCGAAAATTTTTGCCGCCATCATCGCTGTAATCCACCAGAAGCTGGGGGGACAATTCGTCTTGCGTGGTGCTTTGGCCCGGAGCCAGCCCCTGCCCGGAAATGATATCGATATCGAGACGGTCCACGATCATGCCGTCCGGGAAACGGTGTGAGTTGGGGCACCATAGCTCCATCACATATTCCACGCCGTCCTCGGAGAAATTGGCCGTGTCGAGCGTGTAGAGGTTGCCGTTTGCGTAGTTCGATACAACATAATGGCCGTTGAAGGCGATTGCATTGTTGCCGATCCACCGCGTGAGGCCCAATGACGCTCGCTGGAACCACCGCTGCATACCGATATCGTAGCACCACGTCCACTCACTGGGAGCGCTTATCTGGTAGCATTCGTGCCCCTCCCACGTCACGATATGTCCAACGATATTCTGGCGATCTGTGTCGCCGGCCAGCTCTATGGCGCGCTCGACGGTGTGTGTGGAGATGCGCAAGGCGCCTCCATCGCGGCCGTAGCGCACAATGCCCTTGTGATCGATCCAGAACATGCCGCGCTCATTCTCTGCCAGAGAAAATTTCGCAAGCAGCCCTAGCGGCACATATTGCTGCACCGGCGCAAAGGCGAATGGCGAGGTGCCGGCGTTCTGCCATATCTCCAGGCTCTTCGATTTAAACACATAGAGAAAGCCGGCATGGGCGTAGACGCGCACAATGGTATCGGAACTGGCCGAGGCATAGCCGAATGCCAGAGCGCTAATGCCGGTGGCCAGGTCAAGCGGCGGCGTGTGAAAAATGCGATTGGTGCCATCACCAATGCCGAACACGAAATAGCCGCCGAGATAGGTTATCGAGTTAGGCGCAGGCAGATTCGGCTCGGTGGGCAGCGTTAACGTACCGCCCTGCAAATAGTAATATTGCCCTGTAGAATTTACGATGCCGATCTGCGGCGTTGAATTCAGGTTGCGCGCCATGGTTAGGCGGTCGCTGCCGGCAAGATTCGCTAGCACGCTCGAAGCACCGGCCGTGGTGAATTGCACCACCTGCACTCCGAGCACGGCTATCAGGTGTGAATCGTCCAGCAGGATCATGCCGCGCTCGGCGCCAGTAAACGATGTCTGGTTAAAGCGCGTAAGTCCCGGCACAGGATAGGTCGTAAACGCAGCCTTGCCGTCACGATCTGCGCCATGCGCCTCGGCATAGGCGTTTATAAGACGTGTATTAGCCTCCTGGCCATCCCGGCCGATCGTCGACTCGGCCGGCAGACGTAGCGGAATTGGCTGCATTAGGCCCTAGTGCGGTATCCAGGGAGAAATTGTACGAACGTTTCCCGGTCGAACTTCTTGGCCTCGGCACGCAACGCTGCCGCCGTGCGCTCGATGCGTGCGGCCGCCTCGGCATCGATGCCGTAATTCGGCAGGTTCATCTCCGCAAGAGAGTAGCCAACCGTAAGCAGCCATTCCTGCGGAATGTCAAGACTATCCGTCAATTGCTGGCACATTTGAAAGCGCCGCTGAAACGTGTAGACCAACTGCTCCGTGGTAGGATTTGCAAGGATTGGCCACACATACAGCGTCTGCGAGGTCTCCTGCGGATCGAAATAGAACTGCGTTGAGTAGCCTTGGCTGTTTTTGAGCGGCAGCGTCATATATTGAATGCGGCTCATCTCGATCAGCGGCATTTGGTGTCCGTCCGCATACTGGAACCGCACCTCCTCGATGCGCAGCGGGTTATCGGCGCTCAGCGAATAGCTTTGTGTGAGCGGCGTTATCGCCACGCTGCCTTGCGTTTTACGCCAAAGATGCGGACCGGTAGTTTCCCAGCCCTTAAGCATAATATTGAGGTCGCCCAACATGGCCTCAACCTCATTCGTATTGGGCAACTGCCCAATCGGGACCACGCCTAATTTTCGCGCCGCAAAGTAAATGACGTCCTGCGCTACCAGCGGCAGGGCGGTTACACCGGAGGTGGTCATCTACAGAAGCAGCCGGCCGGGATGGTTACATAAAAGACAGTAAAGCATCCGATTGCCATGGCGTGTAGGAAAGGACCAGTAGCCCAGGCTGCGCAGTACCTGGAGACCCGACAGATGATCCGCTAATTATACCGCCGCCGCCACCGCTGCCAGAACCGTAGCCGCCGCCATTCCCGCCAGCGCCACCACCGCCGGTTGTGCTAGAATTATCGCCACCACCGCCAGCGCCGCCGCCGCCGGGGCCGTGAGTCCCATCTCCGTACACATTGTCGAGAGCACCCCGGCCACCATTGCCTGCCAATGCGTTGGTCACCCCATTACCGCCAGCACCGCCGCCACCTAAATTGGCTGTTGCGTTCCCGCCAGAGGGGCTTCCGCCACCTGAGCCACCCCGGCCGTTTCCGCCGGCGCCGCCAGCTCCGTTTGAATTATTACCGTTGCTCCCAGCCGTGCCACCATTCGCGCCGCCACCGCCGCCGCCGCCGCCGCCGGAACTTCCACCGTTTGCACCGTTTGCACCGTTTCCGTTAGGTCCGGCCGCGCCGCCACCGCCGCCGCCGCCGCCGCCGACGCCGGAGCCACCGCCGCTCCCGCCGTTTCCGCCAGAAAACACAGTCTGCCCAATACTCGCAGCCGATGCCCCGCCGGTTGTCCCGGCAGCCCCCTTCGCACCAACGGAAACGCTTACACCATTAGCGATCGCGTTCGCTAAAGATGTCGCATTGAACCAGGTATCTGTCACCCCTCCTGGCGTCCCTATACCAATATTAACCGCTGTACCAGCAGCAACATTAAGATTTGATGTGGCTGCGTAGGCACCGCCACCACCTCCGCTTCCGGCGGTGCCGGTGCCGCTTGTGCCGGAAGCGCCGGATGCATAACATTCGACGAGATTACAGTAAGGATTCCAGTCGGTTGGGAGTGTTATACTTGTGCCAGACGTAAAAAACAACTGCTTGAGGTAGACAGTCATGCCTTAGTGCAGGTTTTGTGCAATTATGTATCCACGGAAGTTATTGCCGCCATCGCTAGAGGTGAGCAAGTAAGTATCTTTCGCTCCGGCGCCGCTGGTTACATTAGGCGCTGTGCCATTGGGCCATATAGTGCTTCCTGGCCATGAAGTGATATTAAAAGAACCGTTGTTTGTAACTTCGATAACGAGACGCCCAAAAATACCGGCTACTGGCCAATTGATAACCGAAAAGCTCGTAATGGTAGCATTTAACGTGAGCGCGAGCATTCCGCCCTGACTCACATCTATAACAATTGACGAGGTGTTGTTAGTAAGAGACTGCTTGTTGACAAAATTCAAACCGAGTGCGGTTTGAGCGCCTGCAATAGTCGATGCTCCAGTGCCTCCCTGGCTAACGGATAACGGAGTCGATAGCGCAGACAGGCTAGTGATATCGGCATTCGGTCCTGAAGCTGCTGCGCCGAGTCCTGCGCGCGCTAAAGCGGGCGTGCCGGCACCTGTGCCGCCATTTGCGACAGCCAGAGTACCTCCCATTGTTAATGTTCCGATGGTTGTTATCGGGCCACCGGAAAATGTGAGGCCGGTAGATCCGCCACTGGCATCAATGGACGTGACCGTACCCGTCCCTGGCGGAAATTGGTAGGACGGAACGGCACCAGGCCCTTGGGATGTAAGCACGGAGTTGACTGGCCCTGGCGTGAGTACGGCCCAGCCTGCTGCGCTCCTGTAAAGGATCGCACCGATACTGTTACCAAGGACGGCGTCGATAAGCTGACTTAGCGTTACATCACTAGGCGATGCGGTTGCGCCGCTAATATTCGCCTTAATTGTGCCATTGGCTACCTGCGCGAGAAAAGCGTTACTGATCGGCGTTGCGTTCCAGACACCTGTGGTAACGGTGCCGAGTGTGCTGATGACTGGAAGCCCCCCGGAGACAAGCAGACTTGCTGGCGCAGCAAGAAGCTGCCCAGCTTGCCATATCCATATCAGATCGCTTGGGTTGACGACGCTGGCAAGCGGTGTGGTCCCAATGGTCTTTTTGAGCGCCGGGACGCCTGTGACTGGCATTTGGTTAGCCGCTACGGCACGTGCTAGGCTGGTAGCTCAGCCCACGTTAGGGATGCGTTGACCACATGCGACGTCCCGGCAGCGGTCGCCGCAAGCGCTATCATTTGTCCCGGTTGACAAATGATAGAGCCAGCCGGTTCATCGAATGCCGGGAAGGTGCCGCCTGTAGATGCTACGGCCGAAATGTTCGCTGCAATATCGAACGGAAGACCGGCCGTGGAACCGGTAGTGGCGACGTTATTGAACAATTTAACAACGCTGTTCGCGGACGGATTTAGGAGGCCAGGATAAATCGTGCCGCCAGGCGCTGCGGTAATGTTCTGGTTATTCATCCAGTTCCAGAGAATTGGACCTCCCGGTGTACCGGACGTTGTGGCTATCGCCAGACGCAGTACAATAACATTCTTGTTGGTTCCTTGTGGATTCCAAAGACCGATGATGGGCGTGCCTGTACCGGCGGCCAGCGGCGATACATGCGTGGAGGCGATTGTCACGCCTGTTATTACGGAGCGGAACAGCACACCGCGATAAGCATAAGTATAGTAGCGGCCATGCAGCTCGCTAACATACACATCATTTTGACGCCCCATACCGAAATTGGGGTTAGCGCCGTCCACAGAAGTCGAAAAGCCGACCGTGCCTTGTACTTGGGTCATAATTGTTCCTGTTTGTCAGATCTGGTCGTCGATGGCGAAGGAGACGCGAAGCGTATCTGGGTCATCGGACGAGGTTGGATTGTAGATGTTGTATAGATAAAAATTTGTGATCTTATGTTCTCTCAAAATCAGATGCAGTAAATCCTCTACCGTTCGCGACCGGACCATTAAGGCACCAGGTAGGACAGTTTTAGCCGCAGAATCAACATTACCCTGTGCAGCGGTCCAGAGGCTGGCCAAATTCGGCGCGCCGTCATCGTAGAGGACCGCCAACTGATCCGTCGCATTCATTCCAGCAGTGCTGGTTTGTAAGGTCAGAACGTTGCCAGCGCTATTAAGGGTTGCACCATTTCCAGGGACGCCAAGTGCGTAAAGGATCTGGTTGCCGCTGGTAATATTAATGACTGCAAAGAGAAACTCAATATTAAAAGCTGCGTATCCAGAAAAGTCTAACGTCCCAGCTACTGGGTTAAAAACTGGATTTATAGTCGCTGCGGAATATTTCACTTGACTCAACCGAATATCATTGCCATAGCCACGGTATTGGTTTGCGCGATTGTCTTTGCGCTCCAAGAGGAGCCGTTTCCAACCAATATTGTGTTATTCGCAGGTGTGAGCAAGCCAATAGTCACTAAACTAGCTGCCTGTGCAGGCGTTAACGCCGAAAGCGCCGTCAGTGCCCCGTTGAGCGGCTGTAAGACCCCGAACTCAGTAGCCCAGCCATTGCTGCCGGTATATGTGTAAAGCGCATTGTCTGCCTGGCTCCATACGGTCCATCCGGGCTGCGGCGGCAGAAACATCCAGGTGCCGAGCGAGGTCATGTAGACGGCCAGATTATTCGTTTGCCCACTCCATATCCCAGCAGCGTTGGCTGGTACGATGTACATGTCTTCGTTATTCGGCGATGCCGGCGGCGTTGTAAGTGTACGCGAAATCACTGACGCCTGTACTAATGCGTCTAGTTGCGTCAGTGCTTGATTGATAGTAACGTCTTTTTGCGCTTGATTGCTGTAAAGCAGCGGAAGTTGCAGTTTTTGAGTATTAGCCACTTTACGATACTAATCCGTAGCCGTTGGCATCAACTAGGGTCTCTGCAAGACCGTCCGCAAGATCATCGAATGATGTAAGTGTGGCCATAACCGCAATCGCTTGACGCGGCGGTGAGCGCCCATCGTTTATTGTGAACCTGTCAGGCGATACTTGGTACACATTGATTGTGTAAGCCGGCTGCTGTGTCCCAAAATCGTACAGTTGCGCGGATAGAGGGTAGGTCACAGACGGCGTTCCGTCTGCGTAGAGTGTACGTATGACCGCACCTGCATTAATAATATCGGCCTCATAGCGTTCAGCGCTTTCACCAATAGGGTCACTAATCATCGGATCAAAATCATCCTGGTCAAGGCGCGGTATGCGGGATCGTCGTGTCCATGTTATAATTAAATCGCCGTTATCTGTATAAAACATGACATTGCAGACGCTGAACGGGTAAAGGCCGGCGCCTAGATATTGCCCCATCTGATCGTAAACGCTCGCCGATGACTGCCCCAAAAACACAAACGGCGATCCGGCCGGAAAACTACCCGCCATCGCCTGTTCGGTGCCGGCACGCCCGCGCAATAGGCGGCTTAGCGTATATTTGCCGGCGCCGGTAAGCGTGGCATTTACAAACTGCACTACCTCCCACGCGCCGGAGGCGTTCATTACGGCGCACATATTCGCGCCGTTCAGTACACCGAGGTCCGTTGAGGAGGATAGCGCGCCGCCGCTAATTTGCACCTGCAGCGTGTTCACGCCATCCCATAGATTTTCAGGACCGGCCGCGAACGGCGCTGTGGTAAGCCCGGTGACAGGCAGGTCGACCAGCGGAATAATCTGATCCGGAGATTCCGGCGCGGCAAACGGCACGGCTTGCCTGTCGGCAATTCCACGCACCAAGTCTTGCGGCTGCCGCTCATCATAGCACTGCGGACAGGTCCACAAGCCGTCCCACTCCTTGCGCGCCTTGGAGGATTTGATCTTGCGGCCGCACCTTTGACAATAGACGTTCCACTCGCCGGGCGCATACCATTGCCCATAGCGTTTTTGCACGCGGCGGTCATCAGACACGGCGTTGCAGCCTCGGCATTAGCTGTACTTCTTGCGGAAGTGCAGGATTATATCGTAAAAGGCGTCCGATTCAGTGCCACCGGCAATTTCCGTGGTCAATAGAACGTTGCCAGTAATACCGGCCCCAGCATTGTTGGAGACGCCACCGAATTCCTGGTAGTGGCGCTTGGAATAGGCGGCATTCGGGCCGAACACCTCGAATATAACTGGAGTGCTGGCCTCCCACAAAAGACGCACGAGCAGATTCGACGTGGAGAACACGGAGCGCAACAGAACTAACCTTTTGCATGGCTGCGCAAGCGGACCTGACCCGGAGTCACTCGCCAGCGTTGTGACGTCGATCTTCTTTACCGCTGTCTCGGCGTCGGTATTCGCCATAGAAGCGTTGAGATGGACCACAAGATTATGCGGTCCATCCACAAGCTTCTGAACGGTTGCAACGACCGTCATGGTAAAATCAGCCCTTCCAGGAGGATTAGAGAGCGCCGCCGGTTGCCGCCACAACGGTCGACCCGATTGTAATCGGGCGCCATAGCGCGTTAAAGGCGATACTGCCGCCAGTCAAAGCAGCAGTGCCAACCGTATAGCCGATGTTGTTCGGCGAAGAGGTGACAATATGCAGCGCGCCGATGGTCGATCCGCCGACATAAGATGAGACCGGCGTGGTGGCGGACCAGATGAGGTTGGCGGTGAGCGCCGTGTAGTTTGTCGACGCGACCAGAATGTTAGTGGTCGTGGTATCGCCTAGCGTAAGCGTGGCGCCGCCGCTGGAGGTGAGTGATCCGGTTACAACCGGCGTGAGATACATCTCCACAAGACCGGAGGTGGTAAATACCCGGTGTGCCCCGATCGTGTTCCAGGCTGACTGCGTAAAGTTCGCCGTAACCGTAAGCGGACGGAAATTCTGCAGGTCAGGCGTGCTCAGGCCGTTCGCGCTGGAACCATCGACCCAGAGGCCGGAGGTGACCTCATAGATTTGCAAAAACCAGTTCGAACCACCAGCCGAATCCACCACAATAGCGCTGAAATTCGAGGAGGCTGCGTTCTGGCTGCGGCCGTTCACCTGAATATTCGAGCAGGCCGTGGTGTTCAGCTCCACAACCGCTGTACTGGCGTTGCCGAAGTAATCAATATTGATACGGCAACCGGAAACGCCAATAAGGCGGATGCCGTTCACCCCGGCCGTGCCGGCCAAGAACCCTTTATAAAGCAGGTTGATATTCAGGTTCGAGGCGCTCGCATTGGCGAGGATAGCCCGAACCGCGCCCTGCGCGGCCGAAACGTCGCGCCACTCAATATCGAGCGTGCAATCGGCCGCCTGTATGTTGAACGGGTTGGTAAGCGCATTAATGCCGGCGATGCCGATAATATTGCCGATGGTGCAGCCTGCAGCGCTCACCAGCACCGAGGCGCCGGTCGAGGTGGAAAAAGTGATCTGCGGACGCTCGGAGCCTACGCCCAGACCCAGAATGCGTACTCCGGTATTCGAGATGGTCCAGCCGCCAGCCGCTGATATGGTCTCGGTGTGACCGGACTTGATCATGATGGTGACGTTATTCTGCGTCGCCGGAATCGCAGCGAGTGCTGCCGCAACCGTTAGAAACGGGCGTGCATAAGTGCCTTTATAGGTGCCGCCAGGACCGTTGGAATCGACCCAGTAAACCGGACCGCTATAGGTGTTGAGAATAGGGAGGTTGCGCAGGGTCACGCCATTGTTGAAGCCCTGCGGAAAATTGGTCAACGGAATAAGAGTGGTCACAAAGAATTACCCTTGTGGGGTTCCTTTCATTGGGGTTAGGGCGCTTTGCGGGCGCAATTCAGTGAGGAAACAGGCGGCTCCAATACCGCCTGTATTTACAATAGAGCGAGATTAGACACCCTGATTGCCAAATACCTGCCGCCACTCGCCGCAGCCGAACACATAGCGCTCGAACGCTTTGGCCTTGGCGTTCAGCGTATCGCCGTCATTGTCCTGCATGAAGCGATACTTTTCACGCTGGAACAGCGTGAGTCCGTTTGGCAGCTCGGTCAGAATGAACCAGGAAGGCGGTGCCGTATTAAGGTAGTGGTTCACTATGTAATCACGCGGAAACGCCTTCAAATGCCGGATGGCATTGATGTCGTTATTGCCGGTCCCGCTCTGCAGCGGCGAGTGCAGGATGCGTGCAATGTTGAACTGATCCTGAGCGCTTACCACCACACATTTAGGCGGATTGGCGATACGGTTTCCGCGGTTATCGGTGGTCAGGCTGATTTGCACCAGCAAGTCCTCGACCGATGCCTCGGATATATCCGCTGCGTTCGCCGCCACGTTGCTTTGGAGACCAGAAACAGTCGGATGAGAGCTGGAGCAAAGCGCAACACCATCCGCAAACGGGTGCCCGGAGGCATCGAAGGCGAAGTTCAGGAAGTTGGCGGCGTTGATCTCCTTGGTAATATGCAGGCTATACGCCAGCATCTTTGCCCGGTCAAAGCTCTTTTTCAGGTACTTATTATCCTGCACCTCTTCATAGGTTACAATGTATCCGAGGCCCCACAGAGTGTGATAAAATCGGGAAATGTACCCCTGCTGGTGCGAGTCATAGTAAAAGCCTGCCCCCTGCGGCTTCGCCTGCGCGAGGCCAAAGGCGGTAGACTCCACCATCTCTTCATAGGCCAGTTCCGAGGCGTTCTCCTCGAAAATATGCGGGTATTCTTTGGGGAGACGTTCGTACTCGTTACCAAAGAATGTGTGCACCCCAGGCCATAATGCCTTCGGGTGCGAACCAGTGTTAATGGGCATACTGTACTATTATCCCTTAAACGTTAGCAGCATTCGCCAGGCGGTAGTTGTGATTGTTGATCATCACGCGCCAGATGGCGTTGGTGCCTAGAGCAATGTTCGGCTGCATAATCATTCCAAGGATATGCAGTTGCGAGGCGGCGCTGGAACTGAGCGTGGTGTTCATGGTGGCCCCGGATACGCCGCTTGCGGTACTGCCGCTATAAGTGGAAATATCCAGATTTGCGGAGCGGCCGACTGCTGCGTGCCCTAGCGCGGCAACGCCATTGTCCATGATCTCGAATTCAAGCTCCGGGTCGTCGGCAATATAGACGCCGCGCACCGTCGAGGGCAGGCTATAGATCGTGCTGGTAGCCTGTTCCGGGAAAAAGGAGACCACGCTCCCCAGCACGGGATTGCCGTCACCGGCCGTTATGGGCGCCACGGTCGGCAGCGTTCCGGGCGCATAGCCCTGATAGATTGCAGTATTGGAATCGCCGCCAAGCGTTACAGGGTCGCCAATGAATAGATTTGTGGCGACCGATGCCGGCACGATATACAGGTTGCCCCCGCCGTTAAACGGCGCGCCATTACGATGACGCACAGGGCGCAACCCGAAAGGCGCATTAGGATTGGCCATCGGTTTGTGAAAGTCCTAAAAAGTTGATGGAAAAGGGCGTTTTAGGCCCGCTTGATCTTCGGCATCGACGTATCGATTTCTCGCGGCACATAAGCATGCCGCGGATCGCCGGACATGATGCCGGAGCCGCTGCCGTCATCCTGGGTCTCGCGCAATCGCCTGCTGCGCGCGTCCAGTCTCGCTAGCAATTCGGCTTGGTCTTTTTCGTAATAATCTCGCCGTTTCTTGAGAAGGATGGCACGGATGGGCTCCCCATCGCGGCCACGGCCTACTGTTCGCTCCAAGCGCGTGCCGCCGCCTTTATTGCGGGAATCTTTACAGGCATCGCGGTCCTCGACTATATCCCAATCATCCTGCTCGGTTAGATACTGAATGCGACCCTTGTCGTCATTCGCCCAATAATAGGCATAATTGTCTTCGCTATTCTCGCCTGCCTTAATGTGGGGAGGCACCCCTAAATGAAGTTGCACGCCGTTCATCGGGTCATCGCTTTGGCGGCGCCTGCGCTCCAAACGAGCTTCTCTGGCGCGCGCTGAGACCGGCGCGGGAATATCGGTGGTCATTCTAGCCTTCGGGGTATTGCGACCAATAGGCGGCTGCAGCTCTGGCCTGGACTTTAGCCAAGCCCTCCTTGTCGGGATCGCCATATAGGCCCTGGTTGATAAATGTAGCCGTCATAATCTCCCGTTCGGCGGCCGGGATATCGCGCCAGCCCTTTGTGGCCGCATTGCGCGATACAGATCGCCCGCTCGACTGGCCCTCCACAGAGGAAGGACGCTGTCTTTCGCTGCGCGGCGGAGGTGCCTCGCCATCTGCATCATCGCCGTTGCCGGGATCGCTGAGGCGGGGCGGCTGATAGGCCGTCTCAGGGTTTACAATATGCGGGTAGCGCGCAGCCATACGCCGTGTCACCTCTTCGAGGTTCTCTTTCAGCGGCACACCTTGCTGGTTGAGCATCATGTGGATCGCCTCCGCTTCTTGCGCGATCGGTGAGTTGGCTTGCTTTAGCGCGTAAAACCAACTGTTGCGCACGCCCCAATCCAGTACTTCTTGCGGTGTATCGGCCAACGGAGGTGCTGCATGCCGCGTCTCCTGATCGCGCTTTGCGTCTTCCTCGCGAAACTGTTTTAGAATTTCCTGCTCTGCGCGAGTGATATGCTCAAACTGTTGCGCGCGCTGCTCCGGGGTTGCCGGCGATACCGCAATCCGGCGGCGCTCTAACTCAAGTTCGGTAAGGTACTGTTCGCGCTGGCGCCGGATAGCCTCCTGCGCCATGTTTCCGGTTGCCTGCAGACGGCGATCGAACTCCTGCCGTAGCGCCGCAACCTCGCGCTTGAATTGCTCGCGCTCACGTTTGCGCTCTTCCCGCTCCTTGTTCAGAAGGCCCTGCACAATAGGCAGGTGCTCCCGCCCGCGGCGCAGATATTCTTTGGCATCCACCCATTGGTCCGGGTCGCCACGCCATTTATCGCGCGGGGACCAGCCCATAGAAGCGGCTTCACTCTCGATTTTTGCGTCGTCTAACTCTTCGGTTTCACTACTCATCGTGGAAAATCCAGAATGGCAAACACGTCCTTGTCGTTCATGAGGCGATATTCTTTGCCGTTTTTCGCTGTCACGTTGCGTCCTGCATATTTTGTGCAGAATACGCGCTCGCCCGGCTTTGGCAATTTTCTCTTGTCCATGCCGTCGAGATAATCCCAGGCAAGGGGAGAAGCGGCAATAAAAGTGCCGGTAGTAACGTCTTCCCTGTGCGCTTCTGGAATAATAATGCTGCCGATGCGGCTTATTGGCTCATCCAGCTCGACCAGCACTTTGTAGTCAAGGAGGCGGATACCAAGTTCTTTTTGATCGGGCACCTTTGCCAGACCGGATGGTTCCTTCATGTTTCGAATTCCGCTTTCATATCTTCGTAGCTCATATTAACTATTTGCGTGCAAAGACTGTTATGCACGCGCAGTTTGGTAAGCAGTATCATATCGATGCTGCTTGGCGGCTTTGCAGAGAACGACTCTGTGAGCCATTGTTTCTTTGCGTTTTCGGCTATTTTCTCAAGCTTGCGGAATAGGGCCTGCGTGATAGGATCAGCACGCCACTGCTCGAAGTCGTCGCGTTCTATTTTCAGATATTACTATCCTTCATTGGAGCGGCCGGCGAGAATCGAACCCATGGCCTCTTGCCTGACATGCAAGCGCTCTGCCGGTTGAGTTACATCCGCCTTGTTATATATAGTTACTCCTCTTCGCCGCCGCCATAGCCAAAACTGGCCCCGGCAATGGCGAGCGGTGCTAAACCGAAGAGTTTGTTTCCGTTCTCGATCACAGATTGGCGGATCTTGTCATTGATCGGAAAAACGGTAAATCCTTTGCCTTTCGCGCCAGACGGCGTAATCAACTTTTCGTGATATTCCGGCGGCGGTGCGGTTTTGTCGTGCTCGCGCAGTACCTCTTTCATCGTATTTGGAACGATCCGATCATAAAAGGATTGCATGCCGTGCTCTTTGCCTGGATTGTAGGAAAGCACGGTTTTTCCTGACGGGATCGCGATGTAATCCGCGCCCGATTCAATGGCTTGCCTTAAGGCCCGGCGCAGGACCGTACTCACCCATTGACCTGTTGTGTTGACAAGAGGATTGCTGGGAGCGGCGGCTTCGGCGGTGCGGAGTTCGGCGTTAAGCCGCTCAAGTTCTTGTGCTTGACCAATACGGTTATTTAGTTCTATAAGCTTTTGTTTTTCTGCTGCGGAAAAATTGCCAGCTTCTCTATCCAAGAGAGACGATATAGCGTAAATAACATCGCTATCTCTCCTAAGTTCGCCAAAGCGTTTTAATGGCGGTCCTCCGCCTGATGGGACAAAAGTCAGCCCGCCTAGAAAATCTCTGCCCTCGTTGATAGCGTTCTTTACACTTTGAGTTATATTGTCAATCTCACGCCTCAACTCCGCAATCTTAGCTTCGTCTCGAACCCCCTTATCTCTTAACCTTTGCCCCCAATCTGATTGAATTTGGTCGATATTATAGACTGTTCTTCCCTCTTTATCTTTTACGAGGGAGGTCATGAGGTGACCGACGATATTGGGTTCTGGGAAATGGCCGGAGCGGAAATTCACATCGCTGTCTCGCGCGGACGGTTGCTCTCTTTCCGGCAAATGCAGCACTGTCTCCCTATATGTAGGATTGTGCGGATCTAGGGAGTAGGAGGAATATCGTGTCGGATCGTTTGGCTCGATTCGCTCCCTAAGCAGCATCTCTTGCTCTGCTTCCTCCGCGGGTGTGAGGAGATGGTTGCGTACATAAGCTTGCCCTTCATCATTTAGCTCATCGATCGCCACCGTCTTTGATGGAAATCTCCTTTCGTAACCGCCGTATTCCGTAATAGCAAGCGCCTCTCCGTCAGGGGCCTCGATGATGACGTGCATCCCATCATGATCAGACCAGACCGGAACTTCACCGATCTCGATTTTTGCGCCAGCCTTGGCAAACGCTTCCTGCGGGTTGAGAGACAACAAATCGCGATCAACCTTAACGCCTTTACTCTCTAAAAAATTTACCGCCTTAGTAATTCCATCTCCGTCATACCATCTCTCCTCCAGAGACCGGCTTACAGGCTGGAAGCGCCCCTGATCCAAAATCTCTTGGCGCCACTCCTCCATCTGTTTGGCAAATTCGGAGTTGAAATGTTCATCTCTTGCGTAATCGGATTCCCTCAGACGAACTCTATTTTCATCAAGGTATTTTATTATATCTTCGCGGGTGACGGAATTTTTGCCTTCGAGGAACTTATCAAGCCCTGTCGCTTGGATCTCCGCGTCTGTCACCCCACCCGCATTTTTCAGCGTCCTTAGCATTTGCTCTGGCGGGCCTTTGGCTTGTTTTATGCCCCTGGCTGCCTCCAAGGCCGCGGAGTAATAGCCAAGCGGGTCAATGTCGCGCTTCCCGAACGCTCCCCCGCCAACTACACCAAGCAACGGGAGTGCCGTTTCGCCCAAAGTGCCGCGCAGCAACTGCATACCATTCCACAAGCCTTGGAGGCTGTTATCGACCGGCCCAGTATTCGGAGGATCAGCCGTTGCGGCGTTATAGGCATCCCTTGCCGAGAGCGGAATTCCGGCGGGAGTGAAATATAAAAGACCGCCGCCTAGGGCATTAAAAAGGCGGTTTCCATAGTCTTTGACGCTATCCCAATCTCTAATGTCGAACGTGTATGGAACCGTTGCGCCTGGAAAATAATAGCGTGCATGGCGATCTGTATCATGAAGCGCCGCAAGCAAATTCTCGTAAGGAAAATCCGCATCCTTGGCCGGGATGCCCCAATAGGCCAAGGCGTTATCAGCATTATCCATAATCTACCTATGAACTATGCCGGCGGGTTTTTGAAGAAGTCCGGGCGCGGACCAGCGATCTCAGAGGCCGCCTTGGCGCTATAATGGTCGGCCTGCGCCATCTCTTTGGCAGCCAGAGCGCGATTGTGCATGGCGCTCGATTGCGCCAGCTCCACCTGCGCTCTTGCCTGTGCCATCTGCAGCATGTCGGCTGGCGACGGCTGTCCTGGCTTCTTTAGCACCTCGGCAACATTGTCGATCTCCGCCGCTTGCAGCACGCGCATCAATATGGGCATAGGTTCGAGCAGTCCTTGGAATGCTGGCTGCATCAGCAGAGATGACAAAAATTGCGCCTTGGTGATGCGCTGCGTTTCCGTAACTTCGCCGGGATCGGCAACCGGATTTACAATGCAGCCATCGTCGGCAAAGTCAGCCTGCACAGAGGCGGGTTGACCTAAATACTCAGAATAAGTCTTATCGTCTAGGTAACGGCGATTCAGCTCGTACTGAATGCGGAACTCATCCGAAAGCGCTACAAACACCCGTTTGTAGATAGCCGTGAAGACCTTCATGCCCTGGTCGATTAGGGCCATGAGTGTAGTTGGCTGGATATCGGCAGAGGTGGTAGCGCCTGTTAGAATGTCCTGTATAGCCACCATCTGGCGAGCATCTTCCTTGATCGAGCCGAGCAACTGGAAGAGCACCATGGACGGACCGGCGAAATTCTTGTCGACTATCGATTCGCGGATAGTACCGCCCGGCGCATCGACGGAAAAATATTTCCCAGGCTCGAAGCGGAACTCAGATGTCTTAAAATTCAGTTCGCTGCCGACAAAACCGCCGCCTGCATTTTGTAGATGCCCAGCGTCCAGCATCTGATTAAACGAAGTGTCGATGACTTCGTTGATGCTCTCCAGCAGCTGACCGAATCCCATCCCGTAAAAACCGCCGCGGATATTTGGCAGAAAACGGAAATGTGTGAAATAATTGTCGCGCGGGATCGAGGTTATGCCCCGGCGGTCATAGCGTATATCCTGCGGATCGAATCCGGGTCTTATCCGCACCAGCTTGCCGGATGACTCCTGCACCGTGACGATCCATGGCTCTACGAAGCCGTCCTCATCGAGGTCGTAAAAACAATGCTGCTCAACAAAGGTTAATGGCGATTGCTCGTCCATCGCCTCGGCCATCTCGGCATCCAAATCGATGTCAAGAAAGATGCCGTTGCGCTGACGGTCGTCTACCTCATACGGGTACAGATCGAACACGTGGCTTATGCGCGGACAGCTCGTCAGATGCTTGGTGCGCTGGTTCACCACCAAGTCGAAGGCCGACACCCACATGGTCTGCGGCCGCGTAAACTCGAAGTCCCAGAAGGTTTTTTTGAACGAGCTGCCGATCACCGGCAATTGCATCAAAAGCGCATCCATATCGGCCTGCCAAGACGGCATGCCATCAAGGATCTGCGAATTCTGGAATGATGCAACACGCTGCGCGCGGGCTGCTTTAGTGCCGTCCGGATCGGCACCGCCAACGCGCGCCTTGCAGATGCTGCGCCCCTGCACGATAGCAGGAAATGCCCGTGCATTGAATTGCAGGGCTGCCTCGGCAAGCAGCGGGTATTTGACATTGGCGCTATTCGGAAACGGATAATTTTTCGGCTCGCGCTTTTGCTCTGCCGTATCGACGGCACGCTCGGCCATTTCGAGCCAGTCTGATCGGCTATGGTTGTCGATCTCATAGCCTTCATGTACGCGCTGGCCTAACGCCTGCAGCTCGCTATCTGCGATAGCCGGGTCTTCTGCCACGTTGGGCATCTCGGCCCACCGGAACAGACGTTCCACCGCTTCCGGCAACCGGATAATATACGGTGCTGGAAATGGCGTGACATTACTGGCGGCCGCGCCCTGCGGCCCTTGGGGGCCTTGCGGCGACGCCACCTGCTGCGGCGGGGGAACCAGCTGTGTTGTCTGCTGCGGGCCTCCGGGAATTGGCCCGGCCGGGTCTGGCATCTGCACCAGACTATTATTCCACGTAACCCTGCGGCTTGCGGGCCTCCGGCAAAGCACAGTCCTGGCACAGGGCTATAGACATGGCCAACCGTTTTGGCACCAATTGCGTCTCCTCAATCCGGTATGCTTTTTCGGCAAGGCTCGCCGAGTCCTTTGCCTGGCGCGCACGCCGTCTGCGTTCGCTTTTCATTCAGTACCCCATACTAAAAAACGCCGCCGCGTATGATTACATTGATTCGGCTGCGGCTGGCATTGTTGTCATGTTCTTGTCGCGTAGTGCCTAGTGCCCTGGTATCTGATAGCGGAAGGCCTGCTTACGCCTGGGCGGCAAAGGCCGCTTTGGCATGGTTTAGCGTGCTGCAAAATTCGGAAAATGCCTCAAGCTCATTGCGTGAATGGATACGGCTTTCAATGCCACGTTCGATTAGCGGACAAACATCGTAAAGAAGGCGCACGGGCACGCTAACGGTCGCGTCCTTCGGAATACGCTCGCGCAGCATCCTGTGTAAATGCCGCATTTCGGCGTTCATGTGTTTATCCGGCGCAGCGTCATGGCAAGATTCGCCTGTCTGCGCGTGCGCAAATCCTTAGAATGCGCTGCCCTTTTCAACTTGGCTACTGGGATCTTCTGCCCCTTCTTAACACCAAGTTTTTTTCGCAGTGCGCCTGGATGCTTAATCGCTCCAGCGATCCAATTCTTAGGCATGCCTACTTCTTCTTATGAGAAGCTTTTTTGGCGCGCTCATTATGTTCCTCATTGCGTTCCTTGCGCTCTTCTTTTTTGCTTTCGTGTTTCTTGACCATGTGTCATGTCCTTCTGGTTAATACCCGGTATGCAACGACCGCCCAGTTATTCTGGATATTGCTGGCAGAGGTTCGTAATCGACACCATCCTCATCCCACTCCACACGTTTAACAATACGCGGAAATAGTTCCGTAAAGCCCCACACCAGCGCATCCACGCGGTCGGCCGTGGAGTTCCCTATAATGCCGAATGGCGTGAACAGAACCATCTGGTCCTCGAGCGTCGGGAAGCTGCCTATGTGGCGAATTCTGTCCTGCGCGTAAAGTGCGGAGATAGGCTCGGCGCGCGTGACTTTACCGCGAGCAGCTCGCACTTTCACAATCTTGACGTCGCGGCGGTGGGCGCGGATCACACTTTCCACCATATCGCCGCCCTGGTTCACCTCGGCGACAATGGCGTCAGCCTCGAAACGGTCATATACAGCAAGCGCCGTTTTTGCCCAGCCCTCCGGGTTCATGCGGCAGCTTGCATCCCAGATGAGATAACCCTTGCCGTCCGTGCCAAGCCCTACGCATACAATTCCGGTCTCGGCCGTATCGTCGTGGTCGATGCTTTGTTTGCCGGCCGGATCGATCGCCACGATAACCCGGCGCATCGACGGCACCTCATCGCGCTTACCAAGCTTGCAGCTATCAAGCATGCTGCGAGTCCACAGCGCACCAGGGACGTCGTCGCAGATCTCGCCGTAAAGCTCCTGCCTGCCAAGACGCGTGCCTTCATAGCGCTCCGCAATCGTCTTAATGAACTTAGGAGGCAGATTGAGACGGTTGTCGAAAGTACTCCCGCGCGTCACTACAGTGCCGGGATCATTCATGATCTCTTTGATCTTCGGCAGCGGCCGCGGCGTCGTGGTTATAACCTGACGCGGATGATCGCCAAGGCGCAAACCAAATTGCAGCATGTCCCAGGTCTCCTCCAGGAACTGCCACTTGGCCAACTCATCACAATACGCTGCGTCGAATTGTGGACCGCGGAGCTGGTCCGGCTCGGTTGCGTTAAACAGGCTCGCTACAGCGCCGTTGGGCCATGTTAGACGCCGCTTTGATGGTTCATACAGCGGGCGGAAATCCTTCGGATGCACTGCTAGGATGCCAGATACACCCTCGACAAGCACGTCCCGGCAGTCCGATGTAGTCTCACCCACTATTGCAATGCGGCTGCATCTACCCTTGGCGAGGGGCGTGTCTCCACATACGATCGAGCGTACCCACTCCGATCCAAGACGGGTCTTCCCAAACCCGCGGCCCGACAGCACGAGCCAGATATTCCAATCGCCTTGCGGCGGTAATTGTTCCGGGCGCGCCCAGAAGTCCCAACGGTATAAAAGCTGCTCGGCGCCGTCCTCGCCCAGCTCGGCGAGCATCGCCTTGCGCTGCTCCTCCGGTAATTGGGAGAAGCGCTCTGCAAGAGAGGACAAGTGGCTGTCCTATTTTCCGAAAGAGAACCTAATTCGCCTTCTCTAAAGCGCGAATTTTGTTGCGCAGGTCTTCGGCCTTCGCGGCGAGCACCTGCACATCGCCGAAGAGTTTGTCAGCGTCAGCGAGCAGCTTCGTTTGGAGCTGCTGATATTTAAGCCCGCTTGCTATCTGCGAAGACCGGCTTACGCTGAGCGTCAAAATAACAATAGAGGCGCAAATGACGTAGCCTGTTGCAAGTAGTAATTCCATCTAGGTTGTGTCACCCTCGCGATAAGCGACGCCGCGGATGATCCCACCTCGTGGCATTGCTATTTTGATTGTTGCGTGGCCCGTGTAAGCTCGGCAGCAAGCATTTCTAGCTCACGTATCGCGCGTTTGTACTCGGCCTTTAAGCCGTCGAATATGTTCAATGGCTCAATTTTCCGCCGCAACTCGGCAAGGCGTGCCTCAATTAGCGCAAGCGCAATCGATCCGTCCGGTGTGCCGGATCCGTCCGGCGCTTGAGCGACCTTCTCAGTCACATAGAGAGGCCCAGTCATATTGAGAGTAATGACAGACGAATTCCAAGGGTCGGCCCCTGTTCGCACAGCAATATTGGTGCTGCCTGGCGGTGATACAAACATTCACTATCCTCCATTGCGGGACCTGCCGGCGGCGTCATCATTGCTTGCATCTGCCGGCGCAACGGCCGTGACTATCATTTCAGGATCGATGAGAACGGTCACCTCGTCGCCTGACACAACGTCTCTGCCGTATTGCTTATCGCGCCAGACCCTAAGTCCGCGGACTGCAATGCGGCCGTCGTCTAAACGATAAACCGCAGGGCATTGGCCGAGCCCGCAGCGATATTCCTTCGGGGTAATATCCTTCATTGCTTTCGCCCTGGGGTTTCCATCACGCGGCCCTCGAAATTGGCGACGAGAACACAAAGCCATAGCCGGGCGACGCCTTGCCGAAGGCGCGCATCTGCCGGCGCAACGGCCGGCTCAATCGGCATGGGATGGCTCATAACAGGTCCTCTTTCTCGCCGGCGAGCATCAGAACGCCTGCAGCAAAATTGCCCAAGACGAAGGCGCCAAGAATTTCCGCTGTCGTGTATTCACCGAGAGCCAGCGCGAAAAGAGCACCCCAAAAAGCCGCACCAAGCGCGACGATCCAGGTCACCCCGAGCGCCGCTAATGCACGGCGCGTCAGCCGAATTTGCGGGCGTAACAGTTCAGGGTGCGCCGTTGCAACCTTCACGGCGTCTTTGAGGATGCGCGTCGCCTCGGACATCTTCTCGCGCGACGATCTTGGATCGAGAAAACCATCAAGCTCGTTGATTGCGTAAAAGATCGCCCTGCGCAGCCGCGGCGCTTCGCCTGGCTGTTCTGCAAAGCCGAGCTTGGTGTCGATTCGCTTCAGCCATCCGAGGATCTCGTTGCCAAGCTCACCATGTTCTGTTGCGCCTGCTTCCATCAATCGCCCTTCCACCATTAATCGTCTCCATATCGCTTGAGCCAATCACCGTTGGCGCGCCTTTGCCGATCCAGTAATAAAAGACGATTTACCTCGCATCGGGGGCGGCCTCGACGGAAACAGCAGGCATTTGGTAAATACCTTCAATGCCGCCCCAAATGCGCAAACGCAGGATTACCGAGCTGAGATTGGCCGGCGACATATTGAGCCGTTCCGCAATCTCGATATTAGATGGAATGCAGCCGTTATTAGCTGCAGCGTAATCCTTAAGGAAGCCATATACCCTAGCCTGGCTTCTGCACAGCCGCCGCTGTGGTTGCCCGAATACAATTCGCCTCATCAGATGCTCCTCCGCGAATCAATGCACACACATACTGCCTCAACACAGCATGTATAGGCAAGCGGCCAGCGTGTAGATTTATACGCCAACGGTAAAGGATTACGTAAGCGGGAGCGGGGACGGCCCCAACATGGAGCGACGGAGGAACTTGGGCGGCTCGCGCCAAGTTAAGGGCCATCCCCGCAGACCTGCACGCTAGGGGAGGACTAGACGAGCAGGAAAGACGTTCTTCTGTGGCTAGTTCAATTCTAATCCTGCTGCTTGCAGGAATTACCAGGTGCGCCCTGGCTTTCCCCTTGGAGCTGCTTTAGGGTCTCTGTATAGGCTTGCGCGCCAGTGCGCTTTAGACGCATTCCAAAAAGGCGCCTGATAGCGTTGTCCATGTACTGCGCAAAACGCTCGCGCTCGGCTGCACATTGCACACAACCTGTATAGCGCATAAAGCCTCCGGATACCCTAGCAAAAAGGTAAGTCTGCCGGCCCTTATCCGAACACCGTGACGCCCCAGTCCATCAGCGTAAGGCGCCACAGCCCTAAGCACCGGCATTAGCACATGTATAGATCGTTGCGCACACAGAGGCTAGCAGCTCGAAATTGTATTTTGCGTCATTTGCACAGGTTTTGTTCTGTTAATTAAATTTTAACTTTTTAAAAAATTTTAATAGTCTGTTTGGCCGCTACCTGGGCCGATATGGAGAATCCCTAGGCCCCCCCTCCCCGACCATGCCCCCCCCCTTAAAGCCCTAAGGTTTGGGACCCGGATGTTGGCGGCCGGTGGGGCAGCAAGATAAAGCCAAGCGGCCAAATTTGGCCCGTGGCGGCTGAAACGGATAGAGCCGCTAGGGGGGTAGCGGACAAGAGAACCTGGCCCTGTACTGGCTTCTTTTGGCTTTTAAGGACGGCTCACCCTAAGGACGGCCAAATTTTGGCCGCTTGGCATGGCTGGTAATACGTTAATTGCGGCTAGAGGTTTCCTCCGCATTTTCGTGCGCCCTGGCTTAGACTAATAGAGGTAACTCATTACAATATCTAGCCTTTTTTTGGTACGCGCATCATGTGTCCAACAAGATGCTCCGCCAATATCCAGAACATTTATGGAACGAAATAAGAACATTTAGGGAACAAAATAAGGCTAAACTAGGGCGGTTTCCGCCGCCCCGCACTTCGCACTCGGCCGCGCGTCCGCCTAGCCAGCGTCACTTGAAATTGGTTCATGCTCGATCGTTAATATCGCCTGCTCCCTCTCCTTGGCGTATTCATTCTCTCGCTTCGCGAGCGCCTCCAGCCGATGGATGAGGCTGTCGACCGCAGAGGTGACACGCACATTAACATCTCCATCGATCTCAACCTGTTTGGGAATAATCTGAGCCAGGACGCTGATAAATTTGGCTGGCTCCTTTTTCATCACAGCCTCGATAGCTGCCGCTCCGCCCTTCTCATAGGCGGAAAGCATCCCATCGAGAAAAGCCTCTGCAAGCTTCTGGCGGGCGCCTTTGGGCCTGCCGGCCGGATTACCTGATTGGCCAGGCTTCCATGCATACTGCTTTAGACGATCCGCGCTGCTGCGGCGCTGTTGCAGCACTGCTGCAGGCTGCTGCTCCGGTGTTCTTTCAACTGATTGCGCTTGGAGCTTGGGCTTGTCCGGTAGCGGCGGAGTACTAACAGACTCCGTCTGCATTCAACCCCCCCTTATGCGGACCGGCACAAGCACTTAGTAGTGGGCGGCCTTTTTACTGCCCTTCTTACGGGCAGCAGCCCGTCCAGCCTTTACGTGCTCTTTGTGCGATTCGTGATCAGTGTGCTTGCCATGAGCATTATGGAGGTGCTGCATCGCCTCCTCGTGGAACTTTGCCGCCTCGTTGTGGTGATGTGCGGCCTTCTTGTGAGCAGCGTGTGCACGCTTAATATGCACATGCGAACCGCGTGCTGCCTTATGGAGCGTAGCCATTCATTCCTTCAGTGGTTGGCATTAAAACGGCAAAAGGACCGCGCTCAATTTCGGAAACCGAGGCGGTCCTTAAGCAGAGGAAGGGGTTAGAGCTGATATTGCCTAAGTCGTAACACTAGGTAGTCACAACTCTAAGAGAGTAGCACAGATCTAACTCCAATGATTATCCCTTGTCAAGGGGGGGGGTCATGGTCCCAAGCCATGGCTTCTCAAGGAACAAAATTCCCGCCGCCACCGGCCTCATCGGTCCCGTAATTTCCCCAATCACTATCGTTCCATTTGCCGGTGTCTATTTCGCGGTTTATCTTGTCGATCTCGCGATTGATCGCCTCATCCCGCGCCTCCCCCCAATCCTTATGAGGGTAATCACGATCACTGCCGGCACCCTTGCCAGCACCGGACCCCTTATCCTGGCCGCCGCCAAAGATACCGCTAAGCCTGCCCATCTGGCTCCTCCCCTGTGATAATCGCGATATCGCGCTTCAGCTCAGCAAGCGCGGCATCGAATTCCTCGATCGAGGCTGGATTGGCTGGATTGCCGCCTTGGTGAATGTCGCTGCCTTGTGAAGCAGGCTGTTGTTCCTGTTGTGGCTTGACTGGCTGTCTTTTACGCTCCCGGTCTGTCATATCTAAACGGCCCTTTGGTGTCAATTGACGAGACGCCGCAGAATACATCGACGCATCAACAAGCGCAATTACTTGGTCGCTTAACAGCCCACGCCTGAGATGATAGCATTGCGAACCTCCGATTCCTTATGAAAAGACCCCACAGAAGGATCCTGCCGGTTGTGGGGCATCCGGCTGGGGTTCTGTGGGGCCAAGTCGCTACGCAGTCACGATGGGGTTGCCCAGCAATGGAATTGCGAGGGCATGTTGATTTATACACTTTGCGTGGCCGAGTGCAAGCTGATTTTTGTATAGCGGCAGAATTTTCTTGTGCATACGTCCTTGCTTCCCATCATCAGCCCAAGAATCGCTTCGGCGGTGTATAGTCCGGGCCGCCTGGCACAGGCATACCAGCGGTTACACCCGATATCCACAAATGCCCGGTAAGACTACGCTGCCTCGAGGATAGGGCGTGAAGCGTTGGGCGATCTGTAACCGTAGAAACTCGCTAATTTGCGAATGGCGATAACCAGCACGCCCTTGCCGGCCCCTTGCGTCACGGCTCTGGACTTTTCCTTCGGAAGGCAATCGAGGCCTATGCTCTGGTACACGCTGCGGATCTTATTGTGCTCGCAGATGATCGCTGCCACCGCCACCTTGTCCAGCTCCTCGCCTAAGTACGCGAGAGCCCTACGAAAGCGCTGTCCATGCTTCGCACGGCGCATTTGCGCTAACACAAGGCTCTCGCTACCCCCGCAATTGTCGACTTGTATGGATGCCAGCACATTTGTGCAAGCGATATATGCGGCGTCATGGTCGGATTTAAACAACTGTGTTGCCTGCGCCTCTTGGAGCGATATCGCGCCGGCACGCAGCAGCCGCGTGACAGGGGTTGCCACGCGCTGCCCTGCAACCAAGGCAGTCCCCTTTTCACTTTCGGTTAAGATCTGGGTCTCGATGTCGTTGTGGGTCTTGCGTTCTGGCGCTACCGGCCCTGCAGGAATCAGAGCTTCCTTTTGCTGGCGGCTAAGTTTGCTGCGGAGCTTACGTCCGGATGCAGTGCTTTGCATAACTCCTCAGTTCTGCATTTACATAACACATGGTAAAAGGTAGTCTGTGTAGTCTGTGACACAACTATACCCCAAAAGGTTGTGTTGTGACAGTGCATGCCACAGACGGCATACAGCGAAGTCTCACCTATCATGCTTAGGTGCGGGTTTTAGGGACCTAGGGAACTTAGGGACCGCAATTTCCTATAGACGTTTTTTTTTGGGATATTTATGGCGCTGTACGCGTGCGTGGACGCACGGACGTACGTGCTCTTTGTGATATTATAATATATATATATATAAGGTCCCTAAGGTCCCTATAGGGTATTATGGTGGCTGGTTACCCTAGCAAAATAGGCACTTTCGTGCGGGGACGTTACTAGTGACCATTACGGGACCTAGGGACTTAAAAACACCTATTTTTGCTAAGGCGCGTAATCGCCACAAAAGTTCACATTTTCGCGGTGCGCTCCCAGTACCAATGTCCGTTTGATTTGACAGCTCGAGTCCAGCCAGATTTGCGCATACATCTGGCCAATCTCTTCTGTAAAACGCTGTCGAACCTCCCCAATTCGATATCCAAGGTCCCCGTCGCAACCTGCACTAATGTTACCCTTTGCTCGCGAAATGCGTCCTTTGAAGCGGGGTAATTGGAGTCGAGCCAGGCAAGCACGAGGCCCTCCCATTCATCCTCTTCCTCGCGCGCAAGTTGTGCTGCGGTTGCCTCATCATAGAGGTGCTTGGGCAATTCCAGCGCCTCTCCGAGGGCCTCAAAATGCGCAGCCTCGGCCCATAGCTGATCACGGTCACGCCTTAATGCTGCGATGTCGATCTGCCCCACCCGCACCGGCAGGAACCGCCGGTTACCGGTATCATCCATCAGGTAGTTCGTTTTATTCGTCGTGCCGATGAAAATGCACTGCCTGGGCTGCGAGGTAACGGAGCGCGCATAGGCAACACGCGCCTCATCTACTTGCCTGGATATGAGCGCCTTTATGTGCTCCACATCGGATCGCCGCATGCCGGACAGCTCGCTTAGCTCAACGAGCCATTTACCTCCGATAATCTCGGTCACCTCCTTTGTGCTCATATGCATGCTAATGCTGTCGCTAAACCAGGCCCGATCCGGGCACAACGCCGCTACAGCGGAGCTTTTGCCGCAGCCTTGCGGCCCTTCGAGCACAAGCAGCGGGTCGAATTTACATCCAGGCTGGCGTATTCGCCGCACAGCCGCAATGAGCATCATGCGGCCTATGGCCCGGTTTAGGCCGGCAGCGTCGTTTTCTGCGGCGAGATAGGTGCAGAGCCATTCATCCATGCGCTCGACGCCATCCCATTCCAATGAGGCCAGATAGGCGCGCACTGGGTGCCATCCATGGCGTTTCGCCTCGCTTAAGACCACAGCATCCAGGTCTCGCCTGGCTGGTTTCAGGCCGAATCTGCGCCACATCTCTACATAGATAGCGTCAAGGGCATCATCGCTTAGCATCGGCCCGTAGCCAGGCAATCCATCGACATAATAGCGGCAGGAAAATTCATTGTAACTAACCGTAACCCCTAATTTCTGCAGGGCGATGAGCATGTTTTCCACGCTTTTTACGATCTCGCCGCTCCATGGGTTGCGGTGGAAGCCGTCATCCGGAAATGCCTCTGTGCCCGCCGGCGGCGCTTCGGTTTTAATGCGATCGTTGCTGTAAACCCGCAAGGAGGCACGCTTATGTCTCTGTGTTTGCCTTCCTCCTTGGAAGGGCACCACTTTCTCTGTGTCCGCCGGCGCATTTTCGCTGGCAGACTGCCATGGCGTTGCCGTAGCTAGTAGCATCGGCAGATCGGCGCCGCTAACGCCGTCCGGCAACGGATCGGCCAGATCCCATCCATCCGGCCATCCGTGCGGGATATTGACTATGGCTATACTAGCGGCGCCGATCTCATGCAGGCGCATTGCCACCTTTTGCGCATAGCCGTAACCTGGTGCATCGTTATCTGGCCAGATAACGACATGGCGCCCGCTAAGCGGGCTATAATCGGTGAAGGCGGCGGCGTTCGCGCCGCCTGACGTTGTGGTTGGCTGGTAATCCGGGAAGCGCTCTTCGGCGGCTGTAGCGGTTTTCTCGCCCTCCACAAACAGCACGGGCGCATCCGTATCGCCAAGCAGGCTTGGCAGTGCATAAAGCGGCCTTGGTGCTGGTGCGGCTTTATTGATCCAGCGCGTACCGTTCCAAGTCCATGGACGCACTTCCTTGCATATTGTACCGTCAGTGTCCGTGTATTCGTAGCGCGCCCGCACCTCGGCGACTAAGCGCTCGGCTGTGTGGTAGATCCATATCTGCACCGGCGCGCCAAGCTTACTGTGATGCAGTTCCGCCGGCTTGGGCGCGTGTGTTGCCGGGATGTATTTCCTAGCCGTATCGGCCGGTTTATTCTCCGCGAAATTCGCTGCGGGCGAATAAACATAAGGCGTGCCGCCGCAGACCTCGCGCACAAAAGTACAAGCCTCCGCAAAGGTGACCCGGCGCATACGCATTACAGCATCGACTACGCTGCCGCTGCCGCATGTACAATACCAGCGTTGCTTTGCATGATCCCACCGCCATGACGGGTGTGCGTCATTGTGGTCCGGGAACGGGCAGCGGATATGCGCGCGGTTGTGCCATTGGATGCCTAGAGCGGTCAGGACGCCGGTCTCGCGCCCCTCAACCAGTTTGAGTGCGTCCATACTGCACAGACTCTTTTAAAATGCGTTACGGCCGCCATATATCAAAACGGCAGCGGGTCATCGAAAGGGCGCTCATATTTGCGCCAGCTTCGCGTCTTTTCCGGCATTGCTATTGGCATTGGAGCGTCCACATCGGACCTGCCTTTACGTAGCATACCGCCAAGCTGTTCCTGCGCTGCGTCAAGTATAGCTTTCGAATCGGACGCAGGCGTCAAAGCCGGTGAGTGTACCAATGCTGCATGCGCAGTCTTGGTCCGCCTGGCCGGCATCTGCCGGCGCGCACCGCCTTTTGCCTCCTGTGGTATAGGAAACACCTCGATATGTGTGGCCGATACTGCAAGCGCGGAGCGATGGTTGCCGCATTCGTCATCCCACCGGCGCAGCCTGACGCTACCCTCTACATAGACCTGGCTGCCTGGCTTAACGGCAGCGCATAAGCGGTCGATGCGCCCCCTATCCCATAGCGCTACCCACACGGCCTCGCCGCTACTATCGCCAGCCTCCTCTACTGTGAGGCTGAGATAATCGCGCCCGCTCTTGGCTTTGCGGATCTCTGCGTTGGTTACGTTTGCGAGAAAAGCGCACTTCATGTAAAGTCAATGTACGGAGCTATATTCATCGCCTACGCCCTGTACATCACACAGCTTCACATCTTTCAGCATAGCATCATAGCCGTCGCCAGCTAACTTCATAAACTTCTCCTTGTCGACACTCAACTTACTCAAGAGACAGTACAACGACGCTCCGAAGGTCGCAAAAAACCATATTTCGGGGTCCAGCTCCTTTCCAAGTTCCGTCAAAATCATTTGCAAGTGCAAAACCTCTTTAGCGAATGCAATGCCCAGCTTTTTTTTGGTCTCTTCTGTTACTTTTGTCACTGTTCACTCCGGCGATAGAATATGCTCCACCTTCTGTATGCGTTTGCCGATCCAGTGCATCACCGGCACTGCCATGGAGTTGCCGAGCGCGCAGTAACGTGGACCATCGGCGGCAAGGCGTGCAATCTCTGCATCTGTCATCTCCGGGTAGCTGCGCCGCATATAGGCTGCGAAGGATTCCTCTACTTTTGCGCGCGTGCGTCTGTTCATCGGTATAAGCGTATAATCGTCAGGGAACCCCTGCAGGCGTTCGCATTCTCGCGGAGTTAGTTTGCGCACTACAGCAGCTTGCACAATTGCACCGTCCCTAACCGGCATACTGTGACCCGAAGCAATTAACCCGCCGCTGCACTCAAAGTCGGTTCCGAGTCCGCCGCCTGCTGAAGAGCGCGCATTAAGGGTGCCGGCAGGATCTTCCCCCGCCTCGCGGCGCGGCGAAGGATGCCCCTGCAGGCTTTCGCGCTCAAATAATACCGCTGCGGCAGGACGCCAGTCTCCAAGATGGCCGACAACGAACACACGCTTGCGTCTTTGGGCCAATCCAAAATATTGAGCGTCAAGCACTCTGTAGGAGAACCCATACCCGCATTTGACCATACCCCCGAGGATGGCGCCAAAGTCCCGTCCTTTGTTCGACGACAGAACACCGGGAACGTTCTCCCATACCAGCCAGCGGGGGCGAGTGCGCTGAGCAAGGCGAAGAAACTCCAGCGCCAGGTTGCCACGGTCGTCATCCAGTCCTCCTCTAAGTCCGGCGACGGAGAAAGACTGGCAGGGCGTACCGCCGGTAAGAAGGTCAATTGCGCCGGCGTCTTGTGCTCGGATCTTCGTGAAGTCACCAAGGTTTCGCACTTCCGGATACCTGTAAGCCAGCACGGCGCTGGCGAATGCGTCAATTTCTGCATACGCAGCGAAGCACCACCCCAACGGTTCCCACGCCACTGTAGCGGCCTCGATCCCAGAGCACACAGAAAGCACCCGCATCAGCCACCGCCACTTCCTCTCTCTTTAACTCGTAACTGGACCAGTATCCTGCCTATTGGCAGCACTGGCTATGCCTCCTTTGCGCCCGGCCGCGGCCGCAAGTTCGCGATTGCGAGAAAAGCTGCGATTCTCGCCGGAGACATTTTGCCCGCCTTTGCGGCCGGCCGCTGCAGCCAGTTCGCGATTTTGACTGAAGCTTCTTTTTTCATTCGGTACGCTTTGCCCGC